>LAZR01000023.1_pt1 | contig 286881 bp, 262 predicted proteins | sample 329461 | NCBI WGS metagenome assembly LAZR01 (sample SAMN03002196, study PRJNA259156) | marine sediment metagenome | biome: sea floor; feature: Hydrothermal impacted sediments; material: marine sediment; isolation source: Loki non-amplified sample from Loki's castle hydrothermal vent sediment ... | reverse complement strand
GGCTCAAGGTTCAAACGAATTCATTTCAATTTACATTGTCATGACCGCTTGCCTTGATATTTGGTGATTTGTCACCATCATCAGCAAGCGCCCACATGAATTACCTGATCAAATTGTTAAAGAGCGTTTTCGCTGCGTGGTTACTGTGAAAGCAACCTGGCTGCCGTTGACTTGGCTTGCCTCAGCGAGGAAGGCGTATTCTACGCAGTTCCTGGTGTTTGTCAATGTGCGATTTTCGCTATCGATACAACCCTGACGCAAAACCGCTAACCCTCTGACAAACCAAGGCTTTTACACCTTATGCACCGCTGGTAACGCTTGGCGTCCCCGGCAGCGGATGCGTACTTTACGGGTTCTCGGCCGGGCTGGCAAGCGCCTTTGTAGAAAAATTACATATTGCCAGACTTAACAGTATGAAACCCCTTCGGCACCAGCCTGATTGACGGTTACACTAACGCTATCTACCGCTCTTTCCACCACAGTGCCGAGGAACGCTATGAGCCACCACTTGCTAACTGTCGACTCATTAAACCGCGAAAGCGTAGACCACTTACTACGTGTGGCTGCGCGTATGGAGCCGATTGCTCAGCGACGCCAGGTAACACGAGTATTAGAAGGGGCCGTACTCGGTAATCTGTTTTTTGAAGCCAGCACACGTACACGGGTGAGTTTCAATGCTGCCTTTTGCCGTTTGGGTGGCAGCGTATGTGACACCACTGGTTTTACGTTCTCGTCCATGGCTAAGGGAGAGTCGCTATACGACACCAGTCGTGTCATGAGCGGCTACTGCGATGCGATTGTGATGCGCCATCCAGACCAAGGCTCTGTGGCAGAATTTGCAGCCGCGACGAATGTACCGGTGATTAATGGCGGGGATGGCCCTGGGGAGCACCCTAGCCAAGCACTGCTCGACCTCTACACTATTGATAAAGAGTTCCAACGTCTGGGCAAATCACTTAACGGTGCACATATCTTGTTGACGGGTGATTTGAAGTACGGCCGTACCGTCCATTCATTAATTAAATTGCTGTCACTCTATGACCCGCTGCGCATTACGCTAATATCGCCGCCTGGCCTTGAAATGCCTTCAAAACTGATTGACCTAGTCGCGTCACGCGGGCATCGCATTGAGCAGCGGGACTCGTTGGCGAGTGATTTTGCAGATTTAGATGTGGTGTACACCACACGCATTCAGAAAGAACGCTTTACTGATGAGATGAATGAGAGTTTTCAGGGGCTGTCTGACGACTTTATGGTCAACCGTGATTTTCTCGATCACCGCTGCAGCCAAAGCACTATTGTGATGCACCCACTGCCCAGAGATAGTCGCCCCGGTGCCAATGATTTAAACGTGGACCTTAATGGAGACCCGCGGTTGGCGATTTTCCGCCAAACGGATAACGGTATTCCTATGCGGATGGCGATTTTCGCAACGCTTCTAAACGTCGACAAACTGATCGAGCAAGACCTGCGCCCAGTACGCTGGTATGTACCCACTCAAACAGGCACGTTAGATCGTTAAAGAAGGGATGGTTAAAAGCTAGGGGCTAAAGATAAGCGTTATAGAGACAAACGTCCGCCAGGTAAGCCTTCCTGGTGGGCAAACCAGCCCTCAAGAATAAGAATAGCCGCGATGCCATCAACACTATCTTGACGATAGTTCCCTTTATGGCCCGCCTCGCGAGCAATCAGCTTGGCCTCCCGCGTGGTTCCTCGCTCGTCGACCATTTCACACGGTTTGCCATAACGGCCATGCAAACGATTACCGAACTTGCGAGCACGAGTGCTCATCTCTGACTCGCTACCATCCATATTCAGCGGTAGCCCCACCACTAATAGATCAGGCTGCCACTCGTTAAGTAGCCGCGACACGACATTCCAATCGGGAATCCCATCCCGTGCCGTCAGCGGAGTGAGCTCTCGTGCACTGCGCAGCAGCTCATTGCCCACCGCCACACCGATACGCCGGGTACCGTAGTCAAAGGCCAGAATTAAGCGCTGCCCCGCCTCAGCCATTAAGCGTGCCCCGCATCTCGGGTCATTAGGTTAAGGTCAACGCCTAACAAGCCAGCCGCCGCGGTTAAACGTTCAACAGGAGGAGTGTTAAATAGCACGCTACCTTGAGCTTCTACTGTTAGCCAGCTGTTCTCCTTAAGCTCTTCTTCCAGTTGCCCGACTTCCCAGCCCGCGCAACCCAAACAGACTAGAAACTGTTCGGGTCCCTCACCAGCAGCAAAGGCCTGCAGAATATCGAGTGAAGTGGTGAGCGCAATGCCATCTTCTACTTGGATACTTGAGTCCCACTGCTGGCTATCGCCAACATGGAGGATAAAGCCGCGATCCTTGTGCATTGGACCACCGTAATAAACTGGCGCACTACGGTGCGGGCTTGTTTCTCCACCCAATTCCAGTTGATCAAACAGCGCTTCAAGGGTGATCTCTAACGGTCGGTTAGTAATCACCCCCATGCAGCCGTTGTTATCGTGATCGCAAAGATAGATAAGCGTACCGGAAAAATTAGGGTCTTCTAGATGTGGCATCGCCATTAGAAAGTGATGTTTCAAACTTTGCATGCGTCTCCCACTGCCTACTGGTATCCCAGTAGGCGTAGCGTAATGAGTTTAATTATAAGTGAAGCCGTGCTTAGGCTAAGCGTCGCTCAATAGCATCCAGCAACAGACCGGCAATATTAGTGCCTCGCTGATCATCAATCTCACGCACGCAAGTAGGGCTAGTGACGTTGATTTCAGTAATATAGTCACCGATGACATCAAGCCCCACGAACATTAAGCCCTTTTCACGAATCATCGGCTGCACTTGCTGAATAAGCCAGTGGTCGCGCTCGGTCAGTTCACGACTTACGCCTCGTCCACCGGCAGCCAAGTTTCCACGGGTTTCTCCCGCCGAGGGAATACGCGCCAGTCCATAAGGGACGGGCTCACCGTCGACCAGCAGAATACGCGTGTCGCCATCTTTGATTTCCGGCAGATAGCGCTGAGCCATAATTTGCCGCTGACCGCGCAGGGTAAGCTGCTCAATCACCGCGCCGATATTGCGGCCTTCAGGGCCAATATGAAAAATGCCAGTGCCTCCCATGCCGTCCAGCGGCTTGAAGATCACATCGCCATGTTCCGCGTGGAAGGCCCGTAGTACGTCGTCGCGACTTGCGACGATGGTAGGTGCACAGCACTGGGGAAACTGTTGGGCAAACAGCTTTTCATTACACTGCAACAGTGCCGCCGTGGGATTGACCACCAACACACCTTCGCGCTCAGCAAAGCCCAACAGGTGCACAGCGTTAGTAAACTCGGCATCCACAGGGGGGTCTTTACGCATTAGCACCACATCAAGCTCGACAAGTGGGCGCGCCGATGCTTCTCCCAGGTCGTACCAATGATTAGGGTCACGATGCACTGTTAAGGGCCGCATGCGCGCATAGGCTTGCCCCGCGTTTAAGAAAAGATCTTCCTGCTCCATATAGTGCAGGGTATAGCCACGCTCCTGGGCGGCCCATAGCATGGCCATGGTGGTATCTTTCTTGTAGGCGATGTCGCTGATGGGATCCATCACAACGCCGAGATGCAGATTTGATTGGCTCATCGGGGGCACTATCCAAACATGAACAATAGACACCCAGTATGCCGCACTGCCCGCTAGGCTCCAACAACCCCAGCTAACTACTCGCTGAGCGCACCCGGTACTATGCGAATGGCATCTGGTTCCAGGGTGATCAACTGATGCTTATAAAGCCGCCCAATCGCCTGTTTATAGGCACTTTTGCTGACGCCTAAGCGGGCTTTAACTTCATGGGCAGGGCTTTTATCCCCTAGCGCCAGATAGCCACCGCTTTCACGCAGTGCCTGCATTATCTTATCGCCCACCACATCTAAACGCGCAGCACCTGGCGGTAGCAGCGAGATATTTAAACGACCATCTTCGCGGCGCTGCTTCACATAGCCCTTAACCGCCTGGCCGCGACGCAATGGCTGAGTGACATCATCTTGATAAATAAGCCCCCAGTAGCGGTGATTGACCACTACCTTCATGCCTAGATCCGTACGATCAGCCACCACCACGGCAACCTCATCGCCCTTTTCCAGCGCCCAGGCATCATCGGTCAGAAAACGATCAAGCTTCATCGACGCGACTGGCCGCCCTTGATCGTCGCTGTACAGCATCACCAATACGCGTTTGCCAGCATCAGGGCGAAAATGTTGCTCGCTAAACGGTAGCAGCACATCTTTCGGCTGGCCCCACTGCAAAAATGCGCCAATGTTATTGACGGCCGTGACCGTTAAGTACGCCACTTCACCCAACTGGGCGGCTGCATCGCTGGCGGATCGAGGAGATGAGTGTGACTCACGGACCATGGGGTGACGTCCTTCAAGAAAAATAGATAAACATTATGGTGTCTAGCGAGCCCAGGGCAAAGCGAGGCAGCCTGTTTTAGTGCCTTGTTAACTTCCTACCTTGCTTAACCAGCACCCTTCAGTCCTTCTAAAAACCACTTTTCGCACAACCTGCTACTATCAAAACACTAGACAAAATTAGGCGTAGGGGAGCGAACATGGAAGGGTTCACGCTTTTTGATACCATTGTTTTGATCGGTTATATCTGCTTAATCGCCTGGATTGGCTCGCGTTTTGGTAAGGATCAGCAAAACCCTGAGGACTATTTTTTAGGCGGTCGCAAAATTCCCGGCTGGGCAATTGGTCTTTCGGTGATGGCGACTCAAGCAAGTGCCATCACTTTTATTGGGGCACCCGGCTGGGGTTTTGAGGGAGGCCTTGAGCGCTTAGTGACCTTTATCAATGTGCCGCTGGCGATGATCGTGTTGATTTTAGTGTTAGTACCTATCTTTCACCGCGCAGGCATTTATAGCATTTATGAGCTGTTAGAGAGGCGGTTTGGCCCGGCAACACGCACCCTTAGCGCGCTACTTTTCCTTGTTGCGAGGGGCTTAGCCACGGGTGTGGTGCTTTATGCCCCAGCACTGGTGCTCGCCGTTGTCACCGGCTGGAGCGTTAATCTCACCATTATCATTATGGCGGTGCTGGCGATCAGCTATACCGTGATGGGAGGCATCAGTGCAGTGATCTGGACCGATGTCGTGCAGATGTTTGTGCTCTGGTTCGGCGCGCTATTCAGTATCTTTTTTTTGGTCACCAGCCTGCCCGGTGGTTGGAGTGATGTAATGGATTTCGGCGCGACCACCGGCATGTTCAATGCCATCGACTTATCTTTTGACCCTAGCGTGACCTATTCGTTATGGGCCGGTTTATTAGGCGGCTTTTTTCTCCATGTTGCCTACTTCGGCACCGACCAGAGCCAAATTCAGCGGGTGTTATCCAGCCCTTCAGTAATGGACGCCCAACGATCACTGCTCATCGGCGGCTATCTGCTGATTCCGCAAATGCTGCTGTTTCTATTTATTGGCGTTATTTTAGCCACCTACTACCAGCAGCATGGGTTAACGCCTCCCGAGGATCTCAATGAGTTGTTACCGCGCTACGTGGTGAGTGCGTTTCCTTCGGGGATGGCAGGACTGGTCATCGCGGGTGTCTTCGCGGCAGCAATGTCGAGTCTCGACTCGGCGCTCAACTCGCTTTCCGCAGTCACTGTGCGCGATTTTTATAGCCGTTATATCAAGCCCAATGCCAGTGATGCGCACTACTTAAAAGCATCACGAATGGCCACCATTTTCTGGGGTCTCTATGCCACGCTATTTGCTTTCTTTGCGGGCAATCTTGGTCCCGTGATTGAAGCAGTCAATCAGATTGGCTCGTGGTTTTATGGGGCGCTACTTGGCACTTTTTTACTCGCTATTTTCAGCCATCGCTCCAATGGGCGTGGTGCCATCGCTGGGCTTATCGCGGGCATGTTAGCGGTATGGGCGGTTTCTGCGCTATTAGATGTCTCGTGGCTATATAACAATACAGTGGGTGTCGCAGTGTCAGTCAGCGTTGGCTATCTCGTCAGCCTTAGCGCTCCCGCCCCTAGCCACGCTCAGTTAAGCGATGTAATGATGGCTGAAGCCGCCCCAGATATGCAGGCGGTTTTGGCTGCTAGAGCCGATAATGCCCACATCATCGGCAAAGAGGCACGCGTTACGCGTCGGCGCTGTATCGGTCTATTCGCTTGGTTTTGTTTGATGCTGGCAATGTTAGCGTTGTTACAGGGCTGGGCGAATGCTTGATCGATTAACGCTAGCGAGACGTATTGATGAAGGCACTGCCAGTCAGCAATTGAAGCGATTAGGCGCCTCTGCTTGCGAGCCCGCATGGATTGGCCTCTGGGCGACGGGTCTTGGGCTACCCCATGGCTCACCGGGAGCTTGGCTGCTGTGCGCTCAGAATATGCAGCGTGCACTGCTCATGGTGGGCGCCGAACTGCCCCCTCTTGTAGAAAAGCCGGATGCCGGTATTAAACTTGATAGCGGCTTGCCACCAACGTCAGAAGCGTTAAACCGGCTATGGCTGTGGGAACGAATGGCCACACCTCGCCACTGGCGCATGCAGGTGCTCAGCACTCCCCCCAAGCCGTTTTGGCTGCCCTGCTGGCTAGGCTATATCCGCGGGCGACAGCAGCGCCTGATCATTATCAGTGGACTATCCGGCGAACCCCTGCCAATGCTCAAACCGATTGTGCTGGAAGGGCTTCAGCAAGCACATCAAAAAGAGCAAAATGCAGCATTAAGCGAACAACGGAGAAACTCATTATAGAAAGTTTTTGTCGATAGTAAGTACTTACAACAAGTGTTTATAAGTCGCCAAAATAGTGCTGAAGTAAAGAGAGTGCCACGATCGGTGCGGTTTCAGTACGTAGAACCCGTGGGCCGAGTGTGAGCGTTGTAAAGGCAGCTTTTTGGGCGGCCGCAATATCACTCTCGCTCAACCCGCCTTCCGGGCCAATAAGCAGCGCCACCGAAGCGGGTCGATCTTGACGGTTAAAGGCATTGCCGGTCGCCAGATGCAGCATCAAACGCAAGGGCTCTTGCCGCACCTCAAGCCAGGCATGAAGCGACATGGGCGGATAAACCGCTGGCACCACCGCGCGCCCGCTCTGCTCGCAGGCGCTGGCTGCCACTGCCTGCCAGTGAGCCAGTTTTTTATCTTCCCGGTCACCTTTTAAACGCACGTCACCGCGCTCAGTATACAGCGGCGTAATAGCTGCTACACCGAGCTCGACAGCCTTCTGGATGGCATAATCCATTCGGTCGCCTTTGGAGATGGCTTGGCCCAAGTGGACAGAGAGTGGCGACTCGCCGCTGCCCGCCCACACCGCCTCAACACGCGCCAGGGTTTGCTTGCGGCTTACTTTTGCCAAGCGAACGCCTGCCTCAAGGCCTTCGCCGTCAAACAGCACTAGCGGAGCGCCTTCACTCATACGCAGCACACGGGTGATGTGCCTGGCCGGGCCTTCAGGCAACGCTAACGCATTGCCCGCTACGAAGGCAGCGGGCACATAAACGCGTGGCATTTTGCCATGCTGGGCATACCAATCAGCGGCTTGCAGTGCTTCAGCCATCGCTTAATGGGTATTTTCGGCGGCTTGCTTGGCTTCGCGCTGCTTACGCTGAGCGTACATCGCTTCAAAGTTTACCGGTGCCAACATCAGCGGCGGGAAACCACCACGGTTGACTAAGTTATCCACACACTCACGGGCGTAGGGGAACAGCAAGTTAGGGCAGAATGCACCCAGTGTCTGTTCCAACTGCGCGCCTTCAATACCCGAAATACGGAACAGGCCCGCCTGCTCGACTTCTGCCAGGAAGGAGGTCGTGCCGCTTTCGCTGTCATTGACCTGAGCGGTCACTTTCACCACCACTTCATACTGATCATCAGCAATTTGAGTGCTAGTGGTATTCAGGTCCAGATTGACCTTCGGTTTGAATGACTGCTTAAACACCGTGGGTGAGTTAGGCGCTTCAAACGAAATATCCTTTACATAAATACGCTGCAGCGAAAACTTAAGCTGCGGCTTTTCATCTGCTGCGGCACCCGCCTGCGGTGTGTTGTTATCTTCCGCCATGAGAAAACTCCTAATTGTTCATTAAATAGATATAGCGATGGTTACTTTTTAACCACCGGAAGACCATCACCTTGCCACTGCGCCATACCGCCTCTCAACTTGTAAGCACGCTCAAAGCCTGCTTTCGCAAGCTTAGCCTGGGCGGCACCGGAGCTCTGCCCGTGCTTGCACACCACAATGATCGGCTGGGCTTTTACTTTGTCCAGTTCGGTCATGCGGCTATCGAGGTTGCTTTGCGGAATGTTACGCGCACCCGCAATATGGCCAGCCTTGAAGTCTTTGCTTTCACGGATGTCCAGCACCACCGCATCTTCGCGGTTGATAAGCTGAGTAGCCTCAGTGGCGGTCAATGCATTGTTGGAGGCACTGCGCGTCTCGTAAATAAGCCACGCTATCAGCACCAGCAAAAATGCCCCAACCAGCAGGGGGTGGTTCTGTACGAATTCGAACACCTGATCGATCATCGCGAACACAATCTCTTGGTCTATGCAGAAAAAAGCGGCCTAACCGCTGCCAAAACGCGACAAGTATACACGTCCGATAGCTTCCCGCGCAGGCCTTGATCATGACGCCTGGCAGTTGCCTGCGTTATGATGCCCCAAGCGTGCGCCCGTCGCGACCCCGAATTACCGAGTCGTTCGGCTTGCCAATCTTAACGAGGTTTTATTATGGATACTTCTCGCACCCCACGCCCGGTGGCGCTGATCATTCTCGACGGCTACGGCCACAATCCTGAGAGCGACCATAATGCGGTGGCCGCGGCCAACAAGCCGGTGATGGACAAGCTTTGGGCGAGCCGTCCCCATGCCTTTGTTCATACCGATGGCCTACATGTTGGCTTGCCCGAAGGGCAAATGGGCAACTCCGAAGTCGGGCATATGAATATTGGTGCGGGACGCATTGTTTACCAGGATTTCACGCGTATCAGCAAGGCGATTAAAGATGGCGACCTGGATGTGAATGAAAACCTCACCCAACCGATTGACGAAGCCGTCGCTAACGGGCGACCAGTCCACTTAATTGGCCTGCTCTCCCCCGGTGGCGTCCACAGCCATGAAGACCATTTTATTGCCATGGCCGAACTTGCCGCGCGACGCGGTGCCCAGCGCATTTTTATTCACGCCTTTCTCGATGGCCGAGATATGCCACCGCAAAGTGCTTTGGCCTCTATTGAACGTGCCAATGCCCGTCTGGCAGAACTGGTGGGCGCTGATAATGGCTTCGTTGCCTCGATTATTGGTCGCTTTTACGCCATGGATCGTGACAACCGCTGGGAGCGCGTGGAACAAGCGTATCGCCTATTGACTGAAGGTCACGCGGAACACTACGTCTCTAGCGCTGAAACAGCTTTGCGTGAAGCCTACCAGCGTGGAGAAACCGATGAATTTGTTGCCGCCAGCAGCATACTGCTTAAAGACGGTTCGATTACGCTGCAAGATGGTGACGCAGCGATCTTCCTTAACTTTCGTTCTGACCGCGCCCGGGAGCTAACCCGTGCTTTTGCCGAGCCAGATTTTAAAGGTTTCGAGCGCCATGCGAGCCCTAAGCTAGCCGGCCAAGGGCTAGTCATGATGACGCAATACGCTGCCGACGTACCTGCGCCTGCCGCTTTTCCGCCGTCGGATCTTAACGACACTTTGGGCGAAGTGGTGGCTAAGCGCGGCTTAAAACAGCTGCGCATCGCTGAGACCGAGAAGTACCCCCACGTCACCTTCTTCTTTTCGGGAGGCAATGAGACTGAGTTTGAAGGCGAAACGCGGATTCTGCTGCCCTCGCCACAAGACGTTCGCACCTACGACGAAAAGCCTGAGATGAGCGCCTTTGAAATTACCGACAAGCTCGTCGAGGCGATTGATGGCGGAAGCTTTGATCTCATCGTTTGCAACTACGCCAATGGCGATATGGTCGGCCATACCGGTGACTTCAATGCCGCGGTAAAAGCCATTGAAACTGTCGATACCTGCGTGGGTCGCGTGGTGGAAGCCATTGAGCGCGCGGGCGGCGCCTGCTTAATTACCGCCGACCACGGCAATGCCGAGCAGATGGTGCATCCCGTGACCGGCGAGCCACAAACCGCCCACACCACCTTTGTAGTGCCGCTCATCTACGTAGGTGAACGCCCCGCCACGCTAGAAGAGGGGCGTTTATGTGACCTGGCACCCACCTTACTGGCAATGATGAACCAATCGCAGCCCGGGGCAATGACCGGGAAGCCGCTGATTCATTTTACATAATGCCTATGCGGTGGTGGTTAGCATTCGCGGCTGTGCTGGCGTTAGGATATGCGCCAGCTGTTGTAGCCCAACAAGATGAAAGTGCCGCGCGCCAGCAATTGGATGCGATTGGCCAGGAGATTGAATCCCTCGGCCAACGCCTCACATCGACAGGACAGGCTCGTGATAGCGCTGAACGCGAGCTCCGAGAGGTAGAAACAGAGCTTGCCGCTACCCACCAGCGCTTAGATACCCTTCAGGCAGAGCGCCGACAGCTGGACGAAGAGACTTCCCAGCTACGTCAGCACCGTGACCGCCTAGAGAGCGAACGCGCCAATCAATACGCCGCTTTAGGGCAACAGCTCGCAGCACTTTACCGCCTTGGACCAACGCCGCAGCTCAAACTGCTGCTAAACCAGGGCGATCCGGCTGAGCTTGATCGCATGCAGGCCTACCTAAATCGACTCACTGAAGCGCGTAATCGCCGTTTAAGCGATATTGCCCGTCTCGATACCGCCCTGGCCGATACCCAAAAAGAGCTAAGTGAACGACAAGCCCGCCTTGATGTATTGGCTGATGAGTTAGAGGAGCAAAGCGCGCTACTTGCCCAGCGCACCACCGAGCGCCGCAGCGTTGTGTCGAACCTGGATGACCGCTACGGCAGCGAAGAGGAGCGGCTGGCTGATCTTAACCAGAGCCGCGAGGAAGCCGAACGCGTGCTGCGTAATATTCAGGCAGAGATGGCAAAACTTGCCGAACCCTCCCCTACTACGCATATTGTAAGCACCCAAGGCGATTTGCCCTGGCCGGTTCAAGGCGCCATTAGTAGCAACTTTAACCATCGCGATGGCGTGCACTATAACGGCATTGTGATTCAAGCCAGTGCAGGCACCCCAGTCACGGCTGTACACACAGGCCGCGTGGTATTTGCCGATTGGATGCGAGGGTTTGGCAATTTGCTCATTATCGATCACGGCGATCAGATTATGACGTTGCATGCCCACCTGCAGCAGTTTAGCGTCAGGCCAGGTCAGCAGGTTAATCGCGGCGATGAAATTGGTCGTGTTGGCGATAGCGGCGGCCAAACACGTGCAGCGCTTTACTTTGAAGTTCGCCGCGGCGGCGAACCAATTAATCCGCAGCGTTGGATTGCGCGCCGCTGACGGGATAAGCTGCACAATTATTAATGTATAAGTATTAATGTATCGGCTTTTTCAACTATCAGATTTTTAACGACACGTCTTTCAACGACCAGTCTTTCAACTACAGGGTGACGCGCTATGGCGCCACCTATCGCCTTGCGGAGTCTGCATGACGCTATCTGTTACCGTGGTATCGGCCCCCGCCAAGCGCCTCTTGGCCACCCTGCTTCCGATTGCTTTTCTGTCGGCTCCGCTACCGTTGCTCGCCCAGCCATCTGGCAATGAGCTGCCCTTAGAAGAGATTCAAACCTTCGCAGAGGTGTTTGAGCGCATTAAACGGGCGTACGTCGAAGAAGTTGATGACCGAACGCTATTACGTAATGCCATGCGCGGCATGCTCAGCGAGCTGGACCCGCATTCCGCCTACCTTGACGAGGAGGAGTACCAAAGCCTGCGTGAGTCTACTCAAGGTGAATTTGGCGGCATTGGTATCGAAGTGGGCATGGAGAATGGCCAGCTAATGGTCATTACCCCCATTGATGACACGCCGGCCTCCCGGGCGGGGCTACTGTCTCGCGACGTTATTGTGGCGATTGATGATACCCCTACCGACAGCATGTCTTTACAAGAAGCCGTCACCCTTATGCGCGGCGAGCCCAGAACTGAGTTGCGCATCAGTATCCTGCGCTCAGGTGAAGACACCCCACGGGAATTCACTCTGACCCGGGAGATTATTCGTAGCGAAAGCGTCAAGCATGAGCTGCTTGAACCGGGCTATGGATATCTGCGTATTAGCCAATTCCAGTCGCGCACCCCGGATCAAGCCCGCAATGCACTCGAGCACATGGCGCGCGAGCAGCCACTGGAAGGCTTGATACTCGATTTACGTAATAATCCCGGTGGCGTTCTGCAGGCGGCCGTAGGTATTGCCGACCTATTCTTAGATGAAGGGCTGATTGTGTATACCGAAGGGCGGCTGGCAGATACCGAGATGTCTTTCTCCGCCACCCGCACAACGCCCGCTGGTGATGTACCACTCATCGTACTGATCAATGGCGGCAGTGCCTCTGCGGCTGAGATTGTGGCGGGTGCGCTTCAGGATCAGCGCCGCGGCGTCGTTATGGGTACGGATAGCTTTGGCAAAGGGTCGGTACAACAGATTATGCCGCTCGGTAATGGTGAAGGGCTCAAACTCACCACGGCGCTCTACTACACGCCCAATGGCCGCTCTATTCAGGCTCAAGGCATTGAGCCTGACGTTGAAGTGGTACGCGGACGACTGGAAGTTGCCGAGAGCCGCCGCGAGATTCGCGAAGCGGATCTTGATGGCCACTTAAGCGGCCAGCAGGCACCCCGTGATCGCCAACAGATGACCGAGCGCCTACGCGATGATTATCAGCTTAGCGAAGCCCTCAACCTGCTCAAGGCGCTGAACGTCGTTGATCGCCGCCGCCGTTAACGGCAGCCTGTTTTAACGACAACCCGGTTTAACGACAACTGAGAGGCAGGCGACCACGCTCACCGGTCGCCTGCCGCATTAGCACGCGCTTCAACGGCACTACCTGATTCATTCCGCTCATACCCAGGTTGCGCGCCAGTGTAAGGACGGGGTCGTGGGCGCCAAACAGCACTTTAAAGCCTTTCATCAGCCCTAACATGGCACTGTTATCAAAGCGCCGACGACGCTCGTAGCGTCTTAACGTGCTCATTTCCCCCCAAGGTGCACCGCGCTGCCAAGCATTTACTACCTCTTCAGCCAATACCGCCGCATCCATTAACCCTAAATTAACTCCCTGGCCTGCCAGCGGATGGATACTGTGAGCAGCGTCGCCGATCAGCGCGAAATGCGGCTGTACATAGTGACGGGCATGGCGCTGGATTAACGGAAATCGGTGAGCCTTATCACAGGCGGTAACTTGCCCTAAGCGGTGACCAAAGGCCTCTCCTAAAGCCTCGCCCAGGGCTTCTTGGGAAAGCCCGCTAAGCTCGGCTGCATGCGTTGATGTTGTCGACCATACAATAGAGCAGTAACGATCGTTTTCCTCCACGGTTAACGGTAGGAACGCGAGCGGACGACCATCAATAAACGCCTGCCGCGCAACGCCACCATGCGGTTTTGAGCACGTTACGGTGGTCACCACGGCATCTTGCTGCATATCGTCACTGTCGACTTCAATACCCGCCATCTCACGCAGTACCGATTGGGCACCATCGGCCGCCACGATTAACGGTGCATTTAGCTTGCGTCCGTCATCCAGCACCAGCCAGTCGCCCTTTGATGAATAGCTCATGTCGTTAGTGCGTTGGAGCGCCTCCACCCGCACGCCAAAAAACGTGGTGACATTGGGATGGTCGATCACCTGAGTATTCAGTGCCGCGAGAGTGACCGTGTTTTCTACGATATGCCCTAACACGGCCACCCCCGCCTCATCAGCGGAAAAAGCAATCTCACCGCTACCTTCAGCATCCCATACCTGCATACCCCGGTATGGGGTAATCCGGGTCTGCTGCATGGCAGGCCAGACACCTAAATGTGTCAGTAATCGTTGGGAAACCGGCGTCAGAGCGCTTACTCGCGGGTGAGGCAGACGGCTGACAGCATCGTTAAGGTGCAGTGGAGCTGGCTGGGCTTCAACAAGCGCTACCTGCATACCCGCTTGAGCCAAAAGCGCGCAGAGTGCCGTCCCAACCATACCGCCACCGATAATTACCGCTTCAAAGTTTTCTATTGGCGGCTTCGCTGATGAACTATCCGTATGCATAACACTCCTTTTAGTAGCCGTCTTTCTGAAACACTCTTTTAGAAGCATTCCCGTAGAAGAGTAGCTGAGCTTTTTTAATAACCAGCAGCTGTGTCAGAAACATCAGTGAATTCAGCGGTTGCTTATTGATCGCTTAGCGCTCGAGACCCATCGCCCGCCTGGCAAGCCCCCGCCGCAGCGGCCCAATCATATTCAGGCCGATTAACCCGGCGGCGCGAGCATGCGGCAGTAGCGGAAAAGAGAGCCCAAACAGTCGCACCAAGCCATCGCTAAAACGAATTACATTGGCACGATCTCGGGAGCGCTGTTTCTCAAATGCTTGCAGGGTGGTCATGTCACCTAACCGTCGACTAGCCAACTCCCCCTGCTCCAACGCTTCAACTAGATCCATCACCCCGCGAAGGGCAAGATTAAATCCTTGGCCTGCGACTGGATGTAACGCGTGGGCAGCATTGCCTAATACCGCCAAACCAGGTCGCACCGGCTCCTCAGCCGTCACCAGAGAGAGGGGATAAGCATGGCGAGAGCCTACCCGGGTAAACCGGCCAACGCGATCGCCGAATGCCCGCTGAAGCTGGAGTAGAAATTCGCGGTCAGAAAGCGCCATGCGCGCTCGCTCACTGCCGCTCGGATGAGTCCACACCAACTCCATGGCTTGTCCTGGCAGTGGCAACAGCGCCATTGGCCCATGAGAAGTAAAGCGCTCGTAAGCAATGCCGTGATGGGGTTGGCTTACGCCCACATGGGCGATCAGCGCTGTTTGCTCATAGGGCTCACGGCGGCTGCCAATACCTAGTTGCTCTTTTAGCCCCGATCGCCCTCCATCCGCGAGTACCGTTAAGGCGGCGGTCAGCTGGCTGCCATCGGAAAGCTGCAGTTGATGGCCACCGGCAATGGGCGTCAGTTGCTCAACTTTCGCCGGGCAGTGCCACTCAAGCGGCAGACTGGCTAGGTGGTGATGTAGCACACGGCCCATCCACGCATTGGGTATCACGTGGCCAAGTGCAGCTACGCCAAGTTCGTCAGCACTTAACCTGGTCGCCCCTAAACGACCACGCTCGCTAATATGAATACGCTTGATAGGCGTTGCCTCAACACGCATTGCATCCCATACGCCTAGCTGTTGGAAGCGCTGAGCCGAGCCTTCCGCAATCGCACTGGCCCGGGCATCAAAGCTGGGTTGCCAAGCGCTCTTAATCGTCTGCGAAGCTAAGGGTGACGATTCAATAACCGCCACACGCCAACCATAGCGCTTAATCAGCGGTGCTAAGGCGCAACCTAAACTGGCACCTACTAGCCCACCACCCACAATGACAATGTCATGTGTCAGCGCTTGCCCAGCCGTTTGTTTAGACCGCTGCATTGGCTTCTCCCACTCGCCTCTCTCTACCTAAAGAGGCAATTATGATTTCGTAATGTAATTTACATAAAGATAATTTATGGCACTTTAGCCTGGTTACTTTTTAGCCATTAATGTTTCAATTTCTGCTATCTGCTTAGGTACATCGGCAGTCAGTACCTCATGACCGCCATGCGTTACCACCACATTGTCTTCAATACGAATACCAATACCGTGATAGGTATCAGGAATATCGTCATCACAAGGAATATAGAGACCAGGCTCCACTGTCAGCACCATGCCTGGGACTAAGGGCCGTGGTGTTTTCTCATCCAGTCGGTAAGTGCCAACGTCGTGCACATCCAACCCTAACCAGTGAGACGTGGAGTGTAGGTAAAAGCGCCGGTAGCTATCGTCATCAATGCGCGCCTGAACATCACCTTCCAGTAATCCAAGCTCAATGAGGCCAGCGGTTAAATCACGCACGACGCCTTGATGAATATCGGCCAGCGTGGCACCCGGCTTGATAGCGTCAACGGCGCGCTCCTGGGCTTTTAGCACCACTTGGTAGAGCGCTCGCTGAGCGTCGCTAAACCGCCCTGCAACCGGGAATGTACGGGTAATATCACCCGCGTAGAGTTCAAACTCAGCGCCAGCGTCAATCAATACCAAGCCGTCTTTGCACAGCGGTGCGCTGTTCTCAATATAGTGCAGTACGCAGGCATTAGCACCGCTGCCGACGATGGTGCTATAGGCTGGCCCGCTGGCGCCTTGCCAGACAAACTCATGCTCCAGCTCAGCCTGTAGTTGGAATTCACTAAGCCCTGGGCGTGAGACATGCATAGCGCGCCTATGAGCACCTGCCGATATCGCTGCAGCATGGCGCAGTAGCGCGATTTCAGCATCACTTTTGAACAACCGCATCTCATGAATCAGCGGACTGATGTCCAGCCAACCTTTGAGCGGCGGCCGACCGTGTCTAAGCCCTGCCTGAGCCACATGTAAGGCGTCTTCAGCGATACCGACTGCCTCAGCGCTGTGTAGCGGCAAATAAAGCAGCTCGCGCCCTGCGAGCAATTCACTCAACCGCTCGTCTCGCTCAGTATTTTCAAACGCTTGGTCAATACCGTGTTCAACCACTACCCCCGCAGCGCCTAAGCGCCGCCCTGTCCATGCCTCCATTGTCGGGTCACGATCCAGGCAGAACACCACGCTTTCACCTTCGGCACGGCCTGGTAGCAGCACTAATAGCGCATCCGGCTCTTTAATACCGGTCAGGTAGTAAAAATCGCTGTTCTGGCGGAAGGCGAAGTCGCTATCACGAGAGCGGGTCATCAGCCCCGCGCCAGGCAGCACCACGACACTATTGGTCGGCAGTTGGCCCATCAAGGCGTCACGGCGTTGGCGATATTCCGCTACGCTGATAGCAGAAGGACGAGGCAGCAAGGTAGGCAACGCAAGGGCAGACAGCATAGAGGCTCCTAAACGATTTAGACAAAAGCGAATTAATGAACGGGTGCGTCGGTCTGTTCTACTTGCGGCATACCTGGGTGCTGCTCGGTGTAAAGCAACATGGCGGCCATGCGTGTATGCTCAGTCAGTGCAAAAAGATCGTTTTCGTTTTCAGGGCTATCATCGATATCCGTATCAATTCGCCCGATCCCTTCCAAGTCACCGATCGCTTCGCGTAGCGCTTGCGACCAGCGTTCGCGAAGGTCATTGTCAACCACCTCATCGACTACTTCGATAAAGCCCAGTGTCCACTCTTTTAATCCCTGGGCCTGCTCCCCCAAGGAAAAAAGCTCGTCGGGAAGCAGCGGCGTATAATCCAGGTCGCTTGCGCTCAGTGCTTCAACGGTTTGCCGCCGCCAGCCTAATAAGCGCTCGGCGCTTGCCTGATCTCGCGGCTGCTCAACCCCAAGGCTCTGGCAAACTTCATCCAACCAAGCTTCAGCGCTTACATCACGTAGCGCTAGCAGGGCACATAAGCGGCCATCTAAAAAAGCCGGCGACTGCATACTGCCGTGCAGTAAAAAAACATCCGCCACATCAGAGAAGTCCTGACGTTCATCAATCAATGACATAGTATTAAATGACCTCGTATTTAATGACACCGTATTTAATGACACCGTATTTAATGACACCGTATTCACTCGTGCCGCTGGGCTTGCGCGTTGACCGCACACAAGCGGCTCTCTTATAGTGAGTGACGTCTATCTTCCTATGTAGTGATGTTAACGCATTGGGCCCCTTGCTGGCCCGTGCTGGAGTCTTTGATGAGTAACGCCAAGCGGCCAACTAAAGAGATAACCCTGTTAGGGCGTGGTTATATCATTGCCTGTGACACGGGCGAAGAAGCCAAACTTGATCGCGCCGCACGCTACCTGGACCGTGCAATGCAGGGCATCAATGCCCAAAGCAGTGTTCTTGGCAGCGAGCGTGTAGCCATCATGGCTGCCCTCAATATTACCCATGAGCTTCTCGAAGCGCTGGATGAACACCGTGCCGGTGAAGCTAATCTCAATCGGCTAAATGATCGACTTGAAAAGGCGCTGGCCAAAACACGGCAATCCTCAGCCCAGTGAAAGCTTACTCTAATGAAAGCACAACCAACGTTTAACCCAACACTTTGGCATTAGCGAGTGCTCTGTTAGGATGGCTGTGTTCTCTGGGGTGTACGCCAGTCGTTATAGTCCCTCGAGCCTATGCGCAGTACCCAGGGGGCCAAATGCTAGCCAGGCCCGTGTGCATGTCCGTGCGTCGGAAAGCCTGACGGTCTGGCTGCGGCCACCCACCTGAACCAGTAGGTTCAGGGCCAGAACGGCAGCGGCACTTTGGAGAACACCTTGTTTAGAAGGACAAATAACCTTTCTAACAAGATAGAAATATGGAGGAGACAACGTTTGTATGGAAAACCTCCAGCACATCACTAGTCAGCAAGACAGCATCCCGCAAACGTTAGACAAGCGCGCGCTACGCCGACTGCTACGTCGCAACCGCCAAGCCCTTTCTGCCCATGAGCAACGCCTTGCCGCACAACGTCTCTGCGCTCAGCTTAAAACACTGCCTGAAATCCGCCGCGCACGACGCTTAAGTCTATACTTGCCAGTTAACGGTGAAATTGATCCAACCCCGCTGCTCCCCTGGCTGCATAAGCGTAACGTTAAACTCTATTTACCTGTATTACGGCCATTTAGCGACAATATCTTGTGGTTTGTCGCTTACCACGCTGAAACGCCGATGGTGAAAAACCGCTTTGGTATTGACGAGCCTGATTTACGCTTTAGCGCTCAACGACGCAACCGTCTACCGGCCTGGGCGCTAGACACGCTGATTGTGCCGCTCGTGGGGTTTGATGGAAAAGCCAATCGGATGGGCATGGGGGGTGGGTTTTATGATCGCAGCCTAGCTTTTATGCACCGATTAGGTCCATCACCGACTCTGATTGGTGTTGCACATGCCTGCCAGCAAGTGGCTTCACTGCCTATTGAGCCCTGGGATATACCATTACAGGCGGTGGTGAGTGACCAGGGTATTGTTCGCCGCTAATAAAAACCATCCTAATAAAACCATCACTAATAAAAAGGGCCGACCTTAAAATAAGATCAGCCCATGTCATCTTCTACGTACAGTTTGTTAAATACTTACTATCACCTTGCGGGTGAATAGCGTAGCTACTTGCTTGCGTGGGAAATTAACTTCCCGACAACGCCTGCGCATAACCGGTGGCAAGCACCCCCAACGCAAACACCACCATCAACGCCATTACCATGTCAGGCTTCTTCCGCCGCATTCTGCTTCTCCAACACCTTTTACAGTTGCCAAATATGCTTAAATTCGCCCTTCATCACTTGGTTCAAGCAGGATGACGAATTTCATTAATTTCGGCCACGACTATAGGGCTATAAGGACATCGATGACAACTGCTTAACAAACATTTTTTTAACCTCATTTAAACGCTACCGTAACTAAATGTTGCTAGCAGTGCTAGCGTTTAAGGTTAGCAACCACTTACATACATGAATGTATGCCTAAGCCATGAATAACCGATAGGCTGGATTGTCACTCTCATTCCAATAGCGGTAGCCAATAGCATCCAGGTACTCGGTCACATGAGTACGGTCTTCATTGGGTACCTGCATACCCACTAGGACACGGCCATAGGCAGCGCCATGATTACGATAGTGAAACAGCGAGATATTCCAATCATGGGGCAGTTGCGTTAAGAAATTCATCAGCGCACCCGGGCGCTCTGGGAACTCGAAACGATACACCTCCTCCTCAAAGCGCTCGCTAGGTCGGCCGCCACTAAGGTGTCGAATATGCAGCTTCGCCAGCTCGTTATCGGTTAAGTCTTCCACCTGATAGCCACCTTCACGCAGCTTGTCGATTACAGCCTGGCGATCTTCACCGCCGGGCTTAACCTGGATGCCGACGTAAATATGCGCTTCGTTGCTGTCGGCATAGCGGTAGCTGAACTCGGTCACCATGCGTTTGCCTAGCGTACGGCAGAATTTTTTAAAGCTGCCCGGCTTTTCGGCAATGGTAACGGCAAGAATCGCTTCACGCTGTTCGCCAAGCTCCGTGCGTTCGGCAATATGCTGCAGGCGATCAAAATTAGTATTGGCGCCGGAGTTAATACACAGCAATGTTTCGCCTTCTGCGCCGGTTTGCTGAATATATTTCTTCAGACCCGCCAGTGATAGTGCGCCAGAGGTTTCCGCTACCGCGCGGGTATCTTCAAAAATATCCTTTACCGCAGCGCACATTTCATCGGTATTAACGGTAATCACACCATCGATTAAATCCTTCACCAGCGAAAACGGTACCTCACCAATTTGTGCTACGGCGACGCCTTCTGCAAATACCCCCACTTGATCAAGCACTACCCGCTCTCCCGCCTCAAGCGCAGCTTTAAGGCAGGCACTATCTTCGGCTTCTACACCAATAATTTTGATATCCGGGCGCAGATATTTTACATAAGCCGCCACGCCTGCAATCAAGCCACCCCCGCCTACTGGTACAAAAATGGCGTCCAAGCGACCTGCGTGCTGGCGCAGAATCTCGACACCAATAGTGCCTTGACCAGCCACCACATCGATATCATCAAACGGCGGGATATAGGTGTAGCCATGCTCCTTGATGAGCTCTTGCGCATGCTCTGCCGCCGCGGCGAAAGCGTCACCTTTAAGAATCACCTTGGCGCCCCGAGCGCGAACAGCCTGCACTTTGATGTCCGGCGTGATACGCGGCATAACAATGACCGCCTTGACGCCCATCAGCTTTGCAGCCATGGCAAGCCCTTGGGCGTGGTTACCCGCAGAGGCGGCAATCACGCCTTTATCTTTTTGGGCTTGGGTAAGCTGGGCCATTTTGTTATAGGCACCGCGAATCTTGAACGAAAATACCGGCTGTAAATCTTCGCGCTTAATTAAAATCTGGTTGTTGAAGCGACGCGACAAAAAGGGTGCAGGAGAAATCGGGGTCTCACAAGCGGCTTCGTAAACGCGGGCTTGGAGGATCTTTTTGACGGTTGCTTCTAGCATGCGGGTATCCCAAGGGAAGAACGTGAGCGGAAAAACATTTATTGGTAGCAGATTACGACTAGCGGCGTCTAGCCGCGTTTCCATCGGCAGGCAACGTTTAGATCGTTATACTAGCGCGATTCCTCCTCTCCCGACTGATAAGGCTTGTTATGAACCAAGACCAATTAAAAGCCGCCGTGGCAGATGCCGCCATCAAAGAAATTGAACCCCAGCTAGACAAGAAAACCATTCTCGGCATTGGCACCGGCTCAACGGCCAACCTGTTTATTGACCGATTAGGCCCGCTACAGGATCGATTTAAAGGCGCGGTAGCAAGCTCAGACGCTAGTGCCGAACGCCTAGAGAAGCTTGGCATTGAGGTTTTTGAACTCAACAGCGTTGGGACAGTCCCTTTTTATATCGATGGTGCAGACGAAGTAAACGCAAGCTTACATATGATCAAAGGCGGTGGTGCGGCGCTTACTCGAGAAAAAATTGTGGCCGCTTGTGCCAAGCGCTTTATCTGTATAGCTGACGGCTCTAAGTACGTATCTCAACTGGGTAACTTTCCGCTGCCAGTCGAAGTCATCCCCATGGCGCGCTCTTATGTCGCCCGTGAACTTGTGGCGCTAGGCGCTGAACCAGTTTACCGACAAGGGGTGGTAACCGATAACGGCAACCAGATTATCGACTGCTTTAATTTTATGATCGAAGATCCCGTCGCCATGGAAGCACGCATTAACGCCATTGTTGGCGTGGTGACTAACGGCCTGTTTGCCGCCCGGGGCGCCGACGTTCTGCTGCTTGGCAAAGCGGAGGGCGTAGAGCGCATTACCCTCAAGTAATGTGGCTACATTAACGGCTCAATAGCCGCCCTAAGCCCACAAAGGTTCGCTCTAATGCCCCTTTGTGGGAATCAACCGCCTCGCGCCCTGCGCTGCCTATCTGGTTTGCAAGCTTGGGGTCGTCCAGATAGCTTGCTAAGGCGTCTGCAAGCGTTTCTGGGCTATCGACCAAGGTTAACGCACCAACGCCTAACAGCGGCTCAGCCACATCGGCAAAGTTATCAATATAAGGACCACTGAGTACCGGCCGACCCAGTGCCGCTGGCTCCAGGATATTGTGCCCCCCTAGCGGCACTAAACTGCCCCCCACATAGACCACACTGCCCGCTGCATACAGCGTGCCCAGTTCACCTAACGTATCCCCCAGGTAGACCTGCGTTTGCGCTGTCACAGGCTGCTGCTGGCTGCGACGGCTTAACTGCCAGCCTTCTGTTTGGCACAGCTTGGCCACCTCATCAAACCGCTGGGGGTGGCGGGGCACCAGTATCAGCAGCGCACTAGGGTAGCGCTGAAGCAGTTGGCGATGGGCGTTAAGCAATAGTGCTTCTTCACCTTCTCGAGTGGAGCCTGCCACCCACACCGGACGGGCACCCCACTGATGATGTAAGTGCTCACCCTCATTAAGGGCCTTATCTTGACTGGGCATTTCAAATTTTAGCGAGCCAACAATCGTTGTTTTAGCAGCTGAGCAGCCAAGCGCATTAAAACGCTCGGCATCCTCTGGCGACTTAGCCCCTAGCCAATCAACCTTCGCTAAGGCGCTAGCCATTAGCGGGCGTAGCGTTTGGTAACGTTTAAAAGCGCGGAGCGATAAACGCCCGTTAACGACAGCCACGGGCACCTGTTGCTGATAGCAGGCGTGGAGTAGATTGGGCCACAGCTCGGTTTCGAACATGATGGCAAGGTCAGGTTGAACAGTGCGTATAAAGCGCTTGGCAGCACCAGGAAAGTCCAGCGGTAAAAAGCGGTGGGCAAGCCTTGCCTGGCTGGCTGCATTTTGATCGCTAATTAACGTATGAGCCTGCGCGGCACCCGTGGCGGTCATGGTAGTAAGTAGCAGGCTATGGGTGGGGTAGCGGTCTAACAGCCCCTCTATTAGCGGTCGAGCGGCACGTAACTCACCTACCGAGGCACAGTGCAGCCATATACGCGGCCTGGGAGGCAGCGCGCCAAGGTGCATTCCAAGTCGCTGCAGGCGCGAGTAAGTAAGCACTTGCTCACGCCAAATACGCCAGACTATCAGTGGTGAAAGCACGTAAAGCGCCGCTGAATAGGCAAGCCGTGGCCAAGCAGAAACTGCCATTAACGCTCGCGATCTAAAATGGAGTTAATCATCGCGGAGGTTGAGACCCCATCTTCAAAGCCCAGCACTTTAACCTCGCCACCATTAGCTATCACCGCCGCTCCACCGGCGATATCTTCAGGACGATAGTCGCCTCCTTTAACCAGAATGTCGGGCAGCACAGCCTCAATTAGCGCCTGGGGAGTGTCTTCACTGAATGGCACCACCCAATCTACTGCGCCTAATCCCGCTAGCACCTGCATACGCCGATTAAGCGGATTAATCGGCCGTTTAGGGCCTTTTAAACGGCCAATGGAAGCGTCGTCGTTAACCGCAACCACTAAGCGGTCGCCCAAGCGCTTCGCTTGCTCTAAGTAGGCAACATGTCCCGCATGCAGAATATCGAAGCAGCCATTAGTCATGACCACACGCTCACCACGCAGTTGAGCCGCACGTACAGCTTCAACCAGCACCGTAGGCTCAATCACGCCAAACTCAGCCAATTTGTCGCCATGCAGGGCGGTATAAAGTTCTGCAATCGACAGTGTGGCTGTACCAGGCTTGGCGACGACTAGCCCTGCCCCCAGGTTTGCCAACATCATCGCCTCAGGTAGCTCGTGGCCCGCCGCCAACGCCAGCCCCATTAAACCAATGACGGTATCGCCGGCCCCAGTCACATCGAAGACTTCCTGGGCACGAGTAGGTAAATGCAGCGGTGATTGACCTTCACGGATCAGCGTCATGCCTTTTTCACTGCGCGTAATTAGCAGCGCTTCCAGCTCAAGCTCGGCACGCAGCGCCTCGCCCCGGCGGGATAGTTCAGCATCGGTGGCACAGTGTCCAACCACTGCTTCGAACTCGACAAGATTGGGAGTAATTAAACTTGCCCCGCGATATTTGCTGAAATCCTGCCCTTTGGGATCAATCAGTACACGCTTGCCATGCGCACGCGCCTTGGCGATCAGGTTTTCTACTTGATTCAGCGTGCCTTTACCGTAGTCGGAAAGAATCACCACATCGCACTGAGGCAGCGCCTTTTCTACCTGTGCTAATAGCGCCGTTGTATCGACGTTGTCCAGGCGCTGCTCAAAATCCAAACGCAGTAGCTGCTGATTGCGACTCATCACACGAAGCTTGGTAATTGTTGGTATATCGGCACTGTGCTGGAAGTAAGTGCTTACACCTGAGGCTGCCAAGCTGGCTTCAAGTAGATTAGCGTTATCATCCTCTCCCACTACGCCTGCCAGCACTGCATGGCCGCCCAAGGAGGTAATATTCAACGCCACATTCGCCGCCCCACCTGGTCGGTCTTCGGCATCTTCCACGCGCACCACCGGCACCGGTGCCTCTGGCGAAATACGTGAGGTTCCACCATGCCAGTAGCGGTCCAGCATCACATCCCCGACCACAAGTACGCGGGCATGTTCTAAAGCGGTTAAATCAATTTTCATGGGTGCTTCCTGCGCTGGTGGTTAGTGCGGTGTGTGCCAACAGTGCATCCAGCTTAGCAATAACATCGTCTGCTTTAATGAGCATCATGGCATCAGGATGGCGCACCCGCTGCCCCCAGTTAACGCCTTCGACCGACTTATGCAGATAAGTGCGGACCGCTTCTGGATAAGCGTTAACTGCAAACTCTCGCCAACAATAGGGAGCGGCTCGCTGGGGGTTAGTAGATGCGTAGAGACCTAGGGCGGGGGTACCCATGGCATTAGCCATATGAATAGGCCCCGTATCAGGCGCGATAACGACGCGCGCTTGATCAATCAGCGCCAGCACACCTTTCAAGGATGTGCCGCCAATGGCGTTAATCACGCTTCCTGGCTGGCAAAGCGCCTCAATTTGGTCGCCAATTTCACGCTCTTGTGCGGTCCCTCCCCCCGTTAACACACTTTTAAGACCGTGCTGCACCCAAGCATGTTCAATGACGCTGGCGTAGCCCTCCACGGACCAGTTGCGAAAATTACGCAGCCGCACGTTGCTGCAGGGGTTAATGACGAGGTACGGCGACTCCCCGCTGATCACCCGCGCTTCATTTCGTGCCGTCTCTGTTACGGGTAAATTCCACTCTAAGTGATCATCTTTTACGCCCAGCACTCGTGCAAAATCCATGAAGGATTCCAGCACGTGGGCGTTCGAGTGCGGTGCTATCTGATGCTGGGTGAACCAATGTTGGGCGTCTTTGGCGCGCGCTTTGTCGTAACCTACTCGCACATTTGCTTTTAAACCGAGCGACAGTAAGCTTGCGCGAATAGCCTGCTGCATATGCAGCAGCACATCAAAACGCGTACCGGCAAGCTGGCGCCACAGCGCACGCATACCCGTAATCCCTGTGGACTTGTCGTAAACAACGAACTCGACCCCGGAAAGCCCGGCCAGTAGACTGTGCTCCCCCTTACCGATAATCCAGGTAATGCGCGCGTCGGGCCATTGGCGCTGCAACGCCCGCACCGTGGGCACGAGATTGCACACATCTCCTAAGGCGGAGAGGCGCAAAATGGCAATGTGGTTGGGCTGAACAGGCAGAGAGGGCTTCATGCGCTTAGCGGCACTCCGGCAGAGAAATAGTCTGATTTTACATGATGCAGACAGTTTATGTGACGCGCCCGGCACACACCAAATTCATCCTGACCTATTCACTGCCGATTATTGGCGTGAGCGTGGATTAATTGTAGGTGAAGCCCCCGGCCGAGGTAGCAGCCTTTTTTTACAGGCAACGCCTACCGAACAGTGGGTGCTAAGACCTTATCGTCGTGGCGGTATGGTGGCCAAATTAAGTCAAAAACGCTATTTATGGATCGGTAGGGAGCGCTCCCGGGCGTTTCGTGAGCTGCGCTTAACCGCCGCGCTCTTTGAGCAAGGGTTACCTGTTCCACGCCCCGTCGCAAGCAGTGTTACCTGCTATGGCTTAACCTATGAAGCAGCATTGATCACTGTCCGCATAGCAGGTGCCAGAGCACTAGCTGAACTGCTCACCAAAGGCGTAGTCGACGAAGCATTACTGCAACGCGTAGGTAAGATGATCAAACGCTTCCATCAGGCGGGACTGGATCACGTAGATCTCAATGCTCGTAATATTCTGGTGGATGAGAAAGGTAAGCCCTGGCTAATCGACTTAGACCGCTGCCGCCTACGCCCTGCTGGCACGTGGCAGGCAGACAACTTGGCACGGTTAGAACGCTCCATTGCCAAGTTCGCCCCCTCCTCACAGGTAGGTAATCTAATGGCGCTTCTCTATGCGGGCTACGCTGAGTCAGCGTAATACTCAATTAAGCGTTTCACATGCTGTTTATGGCTGAAATGTTGTTCAACGCGCCGCCGAGCAGCACGTCCCATCGCCTGCCGTTGGGCATCGTCACGCACCATGGCTGCCATGGCATCACACCAGGCAGGCACGTCAAACGGCCCCACCAGCACCCCTGACGCTGCATCCACCAGTTCCGGAAGCGAACCGGTGTTCGAACCAATAATAGGCATCCCGCAGGCCATCGACTCGATGATGGTTAAGCCAAAGGCTTCGTTTTCTGAGGGAATACACACAACGTCTAGAACAGGCAGAATCTCTGTCAGGTCGCTGCGATGCCCTAAAAAGGCAATCTTATTGGCCAGGGCGGTGCCTGCAATAGTTTGCTGCAGCTGAGCATAAAATGCCTCAACGCCGCCCGAGGCGTAATCGGTGCCACCGATAGAGAGCGCATAAAAATTTAGTGCAGGATCTAGCTGCAGCAGCGCATTCACCCATACATCTTGACCTTTGCCAGGGGTGACACGTCCAGGAAGCCCAATCAGCACCGCGTCCGTTGGCACACCGAGTGCCTCTCGCTTGGCACGAATGGTCGCGGGGTCATCACAGGGCCGATACTTATCGATATCCACACCATGGGGTAGGCAGACCACCCGTTCACGCGGGACAGGCAAATTGCGAATATTGCGCTGATGGGTTGCCTGACTAATGGACAGCACGCGATCTACATTACCGTAAGCAACCCGGTGATAGGGACTCTTCTTAGGCCGCTGCCCACCCACATGATCGGTGTAAAGTATTCTTAATTTTGGGAGTAACAGTTTTAACAGCGTGGTGATGCGTAAATCACTCGATTTATGGCAATGAATAACGCTAATGTCTTCTTCGATTAGCCATCGACGCAGCATGAAAATATTCACCAGCGCCTGTCCATTGCTGGCAAACGCTTTATAAGGCACCCCATTGCGCTGCATATAGGTTTCTACCTTTGTGTCCTTAAGGCAGATTCCGATGACCGCCCAGCCCTCTTCCTGCAGATCTTCGATGATGCGATCAACGTATAACTCCATTCCGCCTTTACCATCGGAAAGACACAGTTGTAGTACCTTGTTCGCCATCGCTTTTCCTACCCAGCCGTGCACCGTTAAACAATTAATACAATCTCTTGTAGTATACAGGCTGTAATTTACGGGGCCTAAACCATGGCGCAGAAACTGCTTGTCGTGCGAAATGATAAAATTGGCGATTTTATGCTGGCTTGGCCAGCATTGGCATGCTTGAAGAATACATCGCCTACGCCCCACGTTACCGTTTTAGTCCCCGCCTATACGGCCCCGCTGGCAAAGGCGTGCCCGTGGGTAGACGAGGTGATGATTGACCCCGGAAGCCACGCTGGCAAGGCGGCACAACAAACGCTGCTGCTCCACGTGAAACAAGCCAAGTTTGATGCGCTGCTAACGCTGTTCTCAACGCCACGTATCGGCTGGTTAGGCTGGCGAGCAGGCATTCCTATACGCGTTGCACCTGCGACCAAGTGGGCCCAGGTGTTTTATAACGTTCGCGTACGCCAGCGCCGCTCCCAATCTGCTAAGCCGGAGTATCAATACAACGTCGACTTGGCCCTCAAACTGCTTGAAAAACTTTCACTAACGCTCTCGACTCTGCCCTCCCCCCCCTTCTGGCCACTTGATGAGGCTGAACGTCATACACAGCGACAAACACTGGTGCACGAGCCTTCAGAGTATGTGGTGGTGGTTCACCCAGGCAGTGGCGGTTCAGCAGTAAATTTATCGGCCACTCAGTATGCTTTGCTCATCAGTCAGGTCGACCAAGCATTCACGGATATGTCTATTCACTGGCTGGTAAGCGCGGGTCCCAGCGAACAGAGCCAGGCGCAAGCACTGATTGATCAGTTGGCAAGTAAAGGCGTGTTAGCAGTACACTTTCCCGCCACCACAAGCGTTGATGCCTTTGCATTGCAGTTAGCAGGGGTAGATATGCTGATTGCAGGCTCTACCGGGCCACTGCACATTGCTGGCTGCCTGAATATTGCGACGGCAGGCTTTTACCCGGCCAAGCGCTCCGCCACACCGCTGCGCTGGCAGACCTGTAATAGCGCTGAAAAGCGCCTCGCCTTTAGCCCACCCGCTAACGCGGGTCAGCAGGATATGGCCGCAATTGATATCGATGCCGCAGCCCAGCAAATTTCAGCGCTGCTTCGTGCCAGATGCCTGGGTACGAACCCACAGGTCAGCGTACTTAGCAAAGGTTGAGTGAGCGGATAACAGCGCCAATAGCAATCCCTGCTTGCCATCCTTGAAGCCAGCTTTGAGCACATACATTTTGAGAAAACAGGCAAGACCATGGCTAATACCTTGCCATAGGGTAGCGGTTTTACCCTGGGCCGCACGCTGCTCCCCCCAGGCTTGGGCGTAATGGGCCGACTTTTCCAGATAGTGGCGCAGGTCACGGTAGGTGTAATGAAGTAAATCGCCGGTCAATGGCTTTTCAGCCAGCCCTTCGCCAACGACCAGTTTCTCGTGAACCAGCGATGCATTATAGCTAGCCTGGTGCTTTGGATAGAGACGCAGAACGCGATCAGGATACCAGCCAGAGTGGCGAATAAACCGCCCAAAGCACCACGATAGGCGACTGACGCTATAAGCCGCAGGCGGCTGCTGGATAACCGCCTGAATGCTGGCGCGTAATTCAGGAGTGACAAGCTCATCGGCGTCCACCATCAGAATCCACTCATGGGTTGCCAGCGCTTGTGCCCGCTGGCGCTGAATACCAAACCCTTGCCAGTCGGCATTTACACTGACATTGTCAGTAAATTCGCGGGCAATAGTGCAGGTTTCATCCTGGCTACCCGCATCAAGCACTACAATTTCATCCGCCCAAGTGAGCGTATTCAAGCATTCACGCAAATGGTGAGCTTCATTTTTGACTATTAAAACGGCGGAAATTGGCACAGTTCACCTTTCCAGTGGCAAGTTAATGGGACATGCAGCTTTCCTCATGCCCAGGACAACATTACGCCTCATGCTAACACGGCCCTTTTAGAATGAATCCTCACCAAAGGGGCCACATTTGATAAGCTAGCAGGCTCATTTTAAGAGATCTGCAAAGGGACACGGCATGGCCCCGTTAACGTCACTCAAACTTACTCCCTGGCTGCCTCTTTTTGTCATTGGCTTAAGTCTTGGCTATGCGGTTACGGTACTCACACGCCTCCCTTGGTGGACGCTGTTTTTGATTGCCGCGGTGTGGATTGTACTCGGGCGTCAACTGCGCTGGGGCAATCCCGCAAACGCACGCTATCGTAAAATGTGGCCCTGGTCTCTGGTACCGCTTAGCATCTGGGGTATCTACGTTTACTTGGCTGATAGCTTTGGCATCGTCGATCTTGGCGCAGTTTTTTTTCACCTTCAGGCAGGCATGGCCAATCACGGTGGCACTGGCAAAATGTTTGTTGCCGTGCTTTATACCGTCGTCATGATTGGCGTATTGGCATCGGTTACTTGGTTATCGCGCCACGATCAACGCTGGCGGTTAGCCGAGCGCTTTTTTGCGCTGGTGTTATTGGCGAGTAATCCTCTACTTTTTGGCCTTGGCCAGCGCAGTGCTGCCATCGTTACAGATGACGGTGCCTGGTTGGATCGACGCTATATGCCGCCACCGACCAGTGAGCTACGTGACGCACCCAATTTATTACTCATGTACCTAGAGAGTATTGAACGTACTTACGCTCACGAAATATTCGCAGACGCATACGAAGATTTGAACATTCTTGGTGAGCAAGGTGTTGTCTTTGAAGGCGTTCGCCAGATGGATAATACCGGCTGGACCATGGCAGGAATGATTGCTAGCCAGTGTGGCGTACCATTAATGCCTGCGGGATTGCTTCATGACAGTCAGTTTGAGCCTCTTTCGGCCGTCGTGCCTGGGGTAGATTGCCTGGGTGATATATTAGCCGCTCAAGGATATCGGCTTAGCTACTTAGGCGGAGCCAGTACACAGTTTGCCGGCAAAGGGCTTTTCTATCGTGGTCATCAATTCAATACCGTTAAAGGCCGTGAGGATCTAGAACCGCTGTTAGACGACCCAGAATATGTGAACAGCTGGGGGCTTTATGACGACACGCTTTACGATATTACGGCAGAGGAAATACGCCGTTTGAACCGCGAGGATGATGGCCCCTGGGGGGTGGTAAATCTTTCCCTGGCAGGTCACGCCCCCTACGGCTTTCCAGCCCAAACGTGTCTGGACCGTCAGGGGGAGTTTGATGGGCAGGATATTCTTTACTCGGTCGAATGCTCTGCATGGCTTGCCCGTGACTTGATTGAGCGTTTAGAGAATGAGGGGCTGCTCGACAATACATTAGTGGTCGTGCTTAGTGACCATTTAACGATGCGCGTTTCGGTATGGGATCAACTGACCGCATTAGATCGCGATAACACTCTTATTATGCTGGGTGACGGCTTGACGCAGCAGCTTATTCGTCGCGATGCCACCATGCTGGATGTTTTCCCCACCCTGCTGGATGCGTTGGGCTTTGACCTGGAAGATAACCGGGCTGGGCTTGGCGCATCCTTGCTCAGCGACAAACCTACCCTGGTTGAGGTTCATGGCATTAACGTGCTCAATGAACGCCTTAGGGAAGAAATAGGCCTTCAGCACCGCCTGTGGGATGGCATCGCTCCTCAGCGTGTTGACGAAGAAGCCTCGCATGAGCAAGTCTATGAAACACCGGCTGATCAGGCCGATGAAGTAGAGCTCATGCGCTAACGGTCACGCTTCGCGCTTTACATTAGCGTGAATCGATTGATAAACCTGATCAACGCGTAATTGATTGAGGCAGTTGGTGTGTCCCAGCGGGCAGGTGCGTTGGAAACAGGGCGAGCACGATAGTGCCAAGTAGTGAATGACCGCATTATCAGTCAGTGGTGGCGTATAGGCAGGTGACGATGAGCCATATAAGGCGTGAATGCGCACACCTACCGCAGCGGCGACATGCATCAAGCCCGAATCGTTGGTAACCACCTGGCGGCAATCTGCCAGGAGATCAACCGCATCAGCTAGCTGGGTTTTACCGCACAAATTATGTGCATGAGGAAGCCCTTGCACAATGCGCTCGCCGTCCGCGTGATCTTTTGGCCCACCTAATACGCGTACCTCAAAGCCATCGAGCACTAGCCGTTTTGCTAACCCGTGAAAATAATTGACTGGCCACTGCTTGGCTGGCCCATACTCGGCGCCAGGCATCAACCCAATCGCAGGACGCGATGATAGAGAGTGCGTTAAGCGCAAATTAACCAGATTATCGCGATCAATTTGCAGCCGCGGCTTGGGCAGTTCGAAATTGCCGCTAGTGGCTTCTTTTAACGGCAAACCCAGCGACACAAAACGTTTTACCGTTTGATCAAGCACCTTCTTATCAAGCTTGCGGCGCTCTTTAAGTAGGCCGTAGCGGTGTTCCCCTAAAAAGCCAACACGCTCGGGAATACGCGCCATGAACGGCACTAGGGCCGCCTTCCAAGAGCGAGGCAGCACAATAGCGCGATCGAACCGCCCCCGCAGGCGGCTAGCGAGTTCACGGCGGCTAGCCAGGCCAAACTCTCCATGCCCGACCGCCAGTGGCAATACCTCATCCACTTCTGGCATCCGCTCAAGAATAGGCTGTGACCATGCTGGCGCAACCACGCCTATCGTAGCGCCTGGCTGACGGGCCTTTAAGGTCATGAACAAGCTTTGTGCCATGACCATATCACCCACCCATGAAGGGCCAATCACCAGCAGCCGCGGGGCTGAATTAGCCATTCAACCACTCCAGGTAAGCGCTAACCCCTTGCGCTACGGTTTTAAACTCAATGTCGCAGCCGCTCTCGCGTAGGTTACTTATATCGGCACGGGTATAGCTTTGATAGCGCCCCTTCAGCTCTTCTGGGAAAGCAATGTAATCAATCTCGCCTTTAGCGTAGAAATCGATCACCGCTTCGCCAATGGCTTTAAATGGCTCTGCACGGCCGGTGCCTAGATTAAAAATACCGGATTTGTCAGGGTGGTCCAAAAACCAAAGATTCACATCCACCACATCACCTACATACACAAAGTCACGGCTCTGCATGCCGGCTTCATAACCATCATAGGCACCAAACAACTTTAAGGTTTCGCCGTTACGGATTTGCAAATGGTTGTGATAGGCCACACTAGCCATCTTACCCTTGTGCTGCTCCCGCGGGCCGTAAACATTGAAATAGCGAAAGCCAACCACCTGGGTGGTTAACTCGCTCCAACGCGACCGCACGTGCTGATCGAATAGCAGCTTTGAATAACCATACACGTTTAACGGCTTTTCACACTCAGGCACCTCTTTAAACACCTCGCTGCCGCCATAAGTGGCCGCAGAAGAGGCGTATAAAAACGGAATGCCCTGCTGCTCGCAGTAATTCAGCAGCACTTTGGAGTACTCGAAGTTATTTTCCATCATATAGTGGCCGTCCCACTCGGTGGTATCCGAGCAGGCGCCTTCATGGAAAATGGCATCAATCTTGGGCAGATCAACGCTATCACCCCGTAGGGCAGCTTTTACCCTGGCGAGAAAATCATCTTTATCAAGATAATCCGCTAACGTGCAGTCAGCTAAATTAACGAATTTAGTGCCATCGCGCAGGTCGTCAACGACCATTACGTCATTTCGACCACGGGCATTAAGCGCTTTGACGATGTTAGCGCCGATAAAACCGGCACCGCCTGTTACAACGATCATCTCGTTCTCCTTATCAAAAGCGGCTCAGTTGGCATACGTGCCTATAACCCATCTGCCTAGGATTGTATACTTGACGCCTAATGAATTCATGGCCAACGGTGCTTTCCGCGATGAGTGTCTCGACAAACCAATCGACACCCGATGTGTCGACCTTTCAGGGCTTGATCCTGACTCTGCAACAGTACTGGGCAGAGCAGGGCTGTGTCATCCTTCAGCCACTAGATATGGAAGTCGGTGCGGGCACCTTCCACCCGGCAACGTTTCTGCGGGCCATTGGCCCCGAAACCTGGAACGCTGCCTATGTACAGTCTTCCCGCCGTCCTACTGATGGCCGCTACGGCGAGAACCCAAACCGCCTTCAGCACTACTTCCAGTTCCAGGTAGTGATGAAGCCATCGCCGAGTAACCTGCAAGATCTCTATTTAGGCTCCCTTAAGCGCCTTGGTCTTGATCCGCTTGTTCACGATGTGCGCTTTGTTGAAGATAACTGGGAATCCCCCACCCTTGGCGCCTGGGGCCTGGGCTGGGAAATCTGGCTAAACGGCATGGAAGTTACCCAGTTTACCTATTTCCAGCAGGCCGGGGGCATTGAATGTTACCCCGTGACCGGTGAACTGACTTATGGTCTTGAGCGTATCGCGATGTACCTGCAGAACGTCGATAGCGTTTATGACCTTATCTGGGCAATAGCGCCCGATGGTAACAAGGTCACCTATGGCGATGTGTATCTACAAAACGAACGCGAACAGTCGGCTTACAATTTTGAGCACGCAGATGTCGATCAGCTATTTAGCGCTTTCGATCATCAAGAGAAAGAGTGCGGAAAGCTGCTAGCAGCGAGCCTGCCACTGCCTGCCTATGAGCAGGTTCTCAAGGCATCTCACACATTCAACTTGCTAGACGCCCGCCACGCTATTTCGGTCACCGAGCGGCAGCGATTTATTTTACGCGTTCGCACTATGGCCCGGGACGTCGCTACCGCCTACTTTGAGTCACGTAAGGCTGCAGGTTTCCCTATGGCGCCAGAAACACTTCGCCATGAACTGCTACAAGAGCTACTCGCCGAACAGGGAGACGCATAAATGGCTGTTAATACGCTTTTATTAGAGCTAGGTGCTGAAGAGCTTCCGCCCACTGCCCTGGATGCACTTTCCGATGCTTTCGCCGGCGGTATTCAAAAAGGCCTGCAAGAAGCGGATGTTCCTTTTACCAGCGTAACCGCCTTTGCGACGCCACGTCGCTTAGCGGTACAAGTGGCAGATCTTGCCGACAAACAGCCTGATCGTGAAGTGGAGCGCCGTGGTCCAGCCTTAGCCGCTGCCTTCAAGGATGGCGTTGCGACCAAGGCAGCGGAAGGTTTTGCCCGCTCCTGCGGTGTCAGCGTAGACGAGTTGATTCATCTGGAAACCGATAAAGGCACTTGGCTGGCGTTCCGTGAACAGCAGCAAGGCGAGTCCATTCAAGCGCTGCTACCCGAGATTTTGCATAAAGCGGTTAGCGCACTGCCTGTGCCTAAGAATATGCGCTGGGGTGCTTCACGAGTGGAGTTCTCTCGCCCCGTTCATTGGCTTGTGGCACTCTACGGCAGCGAAGTAATTGCTGCCGAAGCGCTGGGCTTACAGGCTAGCCGTACCACTTTTGGCCACCGCTTCCACGCTCCAGATGCCATCCAGCTAGCCCATGCGGATGAGTATGTTGAGAGTTTGGAAAACGCTTATGTATTGGTTGATCGGCTAAAGCGACGTGAACGCATCCGCGAGCAGGTGTTATCAGAAGCCGAAGTACAAGAAGCCACTGCTGTCATCGATGAAGATTTATTAGTAGAAGTTAGCGGCCTAGTTGAGTGGCCGGTTGCCCTAACAGGTAGCTTTGACGAGCGCTTCTTAGCAGTGCCCGCAGAGTGCCTGATCTCCTCAATGAAGGCCAACCAGAAGTATTTTCACCTGCTCGACGACGCTGGCAAGTTGAAGCCTCTGTTTATCACCATTGCTAATATCGACAGTGCTGACCCTGAACAGGTGATTTCCGGTAACGAGAAAGTCATTCGTCCACGCTTGGCCGATGCGGCATTTTTCTATGAGACTGACCGTAAGCGTACCTTGGCATCGCGTATTCCTCAGCTAGAAAGCGTCGTTTTTCAGCAGCAACTAGGCACCTTGGCCGATAAAGCCCGGCGCAGCACTGCTATTGCAACGTTTATCGCTCAGCAGATAAACGGTGATGTCGCTCAGGCCCAGCGCGCCGTAGCACTGGCCAAGTGCGATCTTGTCACCGAGATGGTGCTTGAATTCCCAGAGCTACAAGGGATTATGGGCCGTTACTATGCGGAGCAGGATGGGGAGCCGACAGAGGTTACTCAGGCCATTGAAGAGCAGTACCTGCCACGCTTTGCGACCGACGTTATCCCACAAACCTTAACCGGCCAAGTACTGGCGTTAGCCGATCGCCTTGATACTCTGGTAGGTATTTTTGGTATTGGTCAGCGCCCCACTGGCGCGAAAGACCCTTTTGCCTTGCGTCGTGCCTCGATTGGCGTGCTCAACATTCTGGTAAAAGGCGAACTTAATCTTGATCTGCGCGAGCTACTCACCGCTGCCGCTGAACAGCATCAGGACCTGCCTAAGGCTGATGGTTTAGTTGATGACGTATTCAACTACATGCTGGACCGCTTCCGCGCCTGGGGCCAGGATGAGGGTATTAGCGCCGAGATGTACCTCGCGGTACGCGCACGCCCCGTTACCAAGCCTCTCGATTTCGCACGGCGCTTACGGGCAGTCAAAGCATTTGCCCAGCGTGATGAAGCCGCAGCGCTGGCTTCAGCTAACAAGCGGGTATCGAACATTTTGGCTAAGCAAGCCCATGATGGAAGTACCCATGTTGATCAAGCATTATTGAAAGAAGAGGCCGAAGTAACGCTGTTCAAAGCGATTACAGTCAGCCAAGACAAAGTTGAACCGCTATTTGCTGAAGGCAATTATCAGCAGGCGCTGGACGCCTTAGCTACCTTGCGTGAGCCTGTCGATGCCTTCTTTGATCAAGTGATGGTCATGGCCGAAGATCCTGCAATTCAGCGTAACCGATTAGCGCTTCTTGCTAGCCTTCAAGCGCTGTTCCTTGGCGTAGCCGATATTTCACTGCTCCCTCAATAAATAGCTAGTCCCAAAACCGGCAGCTCACTGCCGGTTTTTTTATATCTGCCATCTCGCTGACGCTCTCCTTGTTTCACGACGTTAAAAATCGTTCCTGACGATTTTTTGATTGCTGCCTTCCATGGCAGCTACCCGTTGGGCCGCCGCTTCGCGACGTTAAAAATCGTTCCTGACGATTTTTTTGTTTCACGTGAAACATCAATGTAAAATTAATGAAACCTTTAATAGGATCACTCCGTCTTAGGAAAAGGCGGTAGTTTGCATTTTCCCCTAGCCGCCAAGGAGTGGTTATGTACGATACCTTCCTTTTTGACACCCTCCACCGTCAGCAAGCAACGATGGAACCCCATATAATCAATGGTCAAAAAGTTTGGCTAAAAAAAGCCGCTAGGCGTAATTCTCGATTTGCCTACTTACCTCTCACCTTATTAGCGCGATGGCTGGGAATTGATGCGCTTAAACCCGTGCCAAACTTAGGTGGAACACATAGCATTGCCCAGGAAGCGGCAAGAATTAGGGCGCTTTCAGAGGCGGGGATAGCAGTGCCTCACATATTAGCCGTGACTTCCGAAGGGCTGTTGCTTGCAGATGCGGGTAATGAAGAACAGCCTTCTGAAACGCTGCTGCATAAACTACTATCTGTGCACAATGCGGAGGAGATAGATCATTTCTTACTAATGGGTACTCAGGCGCTTAATGACGTCCACGCTCGGCAGTGCTATTTAAGTGAGGCTTTTGCACGAAATATTTTGGTCAATAAAGAGGGTGTGGTCTTTATCGATTTTGAAACGGACCCTGGCGAGGTTCATGAGCTAACCAATTGTATGGTAAGAGACTGGCACTGCTTTATTTTTTCACTTTATGGAAAACTCAGCAAACGGCAGCTTCATCGAGAGCGCTTAGCGCCTGCACTGCTCAACGGCTTACGCCAAGCCCAGCCCGCCGTTCGAGAACGCTTTCTCTCCACACTGCCGCGCCTTAAACGGTTAAAGCGATTCCCCTTTCAACTATTTGGCAGTGATGGGAAAAAGATTGCCATTACGCTTCAAGCGCTGTCAGTGTTGGATAATCAATTACGCAAAAAATAGAGCTATTGAATGTCCCCTATTTCAGATTCCCACGAAGCAACGCTGATCCCAGATAAACTTGTCATACTTGATCGTGATGGCGTCATCAATCACGACTCAGACGCTTACATTAAAACGGTAGAAGAGTGGATACCCTATTCTACCTCCATCGGTGCAATCGCGAGGCTAACTCACTCAGGTTATACCGTCGCTATTGCCACGAACCAATCAGGCATTAGCCGTGGCTATTATGATGTAGCAATTCTTAATGCCATGCATGAGCGCTTAGTCGCGCTTGTTGAAGCGCAGGGTGGGCGCATTGCTCATATCGCCTACTGCCCCCATGGGCCAGATGATTGTTGCGATTGCCGTAAACCGCTGCCGGGACTACTGCTAGAAATCCAGCAACGGTTGGGCATCAATACCTTGGAAGGCAGCTGGATGGTGGGCGACAGCTTACGCGACCTTCAGGCGGGCGAAGCAGTCGGCTGCCGTACCGTGCTGGTCAGGACGGGAAAAGGCGCTAATACTGAGATGAAAAGCATTGGGCTTGAAAAATCGCGTATCTTTAATGATTTGGCGGAATTCACTGACTGGCTATGCAGCAGGTGATTAAACAGCTGTTTCGTGTTGCTACTGTTTCGTACAGTACTACAGCTAACCAATAAACCTTGTATTGGGAGCCTCTGATTAACGTAATGAGCACAGGCCAGACAAGGCAACAATCAACGAAAAAGCGGAGTTTACAAGTTGTAAATGAGCATTTTGAGGCGATTTTTAACGCAGTATGGCCAAACGCAATAGTTAATCAGAGGTTTCTTAGTTTTAAAATAAAGAAGCGCCGCTATGTAGTAGCCATAGCGGCGCTTCTTTTTACTGAAAGTTTTTACAGAAGTTAATGCTTAATTGAGGAGTGTTTCACGTGAAACACTCTCAAAAACATTAGATCTTAAACGTCCAGATTGGCTACCAGTGCATTGGTTTCAATGAACTCGCGACGGGGCTCAACATCATCTCCCATCAGCGTGTTGAACATCATATCCGCACCGACAGCATCTTCGATGGTAACCCTCAGCATGCGCCGTGTTTCAGGGTCCATTGTCGTATCCCATAGCTGGTCTGGGTTCATTTCGCCTAGACCCTTATAACGCTGGAAGGAGAGACCACGCTGGCCTTCCTGCATTAGCCACACCAATACCTCTGAGAAATGCTCCACAGGCTTCTGACGCTCTCCTCGGGCGATGTAGGCGCCCTCTTCCAGGAAGCCGTCCAGGGTTTCACCTAGTTCCGCGATACCCCGGTAGTCCGTGCTTTCAAAGAAGTCGAGACCCCATACATATTCAGTCGTCACGCCATGGGCGATTAATGACACCGTGGGTAAGAATAAAGCCCGTTCAGTATCTTCCTGAAGATGGAAATGGTAGCGCGGCCCACCTTCATACGCCACCATGTCGTCCATGGTCTTCTGCAGCTCATCAATCCAGTTCTGCATGGTGACGCGATCTTTAAGACTCGCCTCGCCTTTCAATGCAGAGGTATGGACAATCTGCTTAAGCACTTCATTGGGATAAACCCGCGACAAACGATCAATACGTTTCATCACATTACGGTACTGATTTACCAACGCTTCAAGCGGAGCCCCTGAAATACCGGGCGCATTCGCATTAACATGCAAGCCGGCGCCATCAAGAGCCGTCGTGGTTAAGTAATCCACCATCGCCTGCTCATCTTTAAGGTAGAGCTCCTGCTTGCCACGCTTGATTTTATAAAGCGGCGGCTGGGCGATAAAGATATGCCCACGCTCTATAAGTTCCGGCATTTGGCGGAAAAAGAACGTTAATAGCAGGGTGCGAATGTGCGAACCATCAACGTCAGCATCGGTCATGATGATAACCGAGTGATAGCGAAGCTTATCGGGATTGAACTCTTCGCGGCCAATGCCACAGCCCAGCGCGGTAATCAACGTACCCACTTCCGCTGAAGAAAGCATCTTATCGAAGCGTGCTTTCTCAACGTTCAAAATTTTACCTTTGAGGGGCAAAATAGCCTGAGTGCGGCGATCACGGCCCTGCTTGGCGCTACCACCTGCCGAGTCACCCTCCACCAAGTAAAGCTCAGAACGGCTAGGGTCTTTTTCTTGGCAATCGGCCAGTTTTCCGGGTAAACCGGCAATATCTAGCGCACCTTTACGCCGCGTCATATCGCGCGCTTTACGAGCCGCTTCACGGGCGCGGGCAGCGTCAAGCATCTTATTAACGATAGCTTTGGCTTCATTTGGCTTTTCAATGAGATACTCAGAAAATAGACGGCTCATTTCCTGCTCAACCGCCGTTTTCACTTCACTGGAAACAAGCTTGTCTTTAGTTTGCGATGAGAACTTTGGATCTGGCACTTTTACAGAAATAATCGCCGTCAAGCCTTCACGAGCATCGTCACCTGTCGTATTAACCTTGGCTTTTTTAAGCAGATTTTCCGCTTCAATATAGTTATTCAACGTACGAGTAAGACCCGCTCGGAAGCCCGCTAAGTGCGCACCACCATCTCGTTGAGGAATATTATTGGTATAGCAAAAAATGTTTTCCGTGAAGGCTTCGCTCCACTGCATGGCCACTTCAACTTCAACACCATCATCACGCACGGCATTGAAGTGAAATACTGGGTTAATCACGCTTTTATTAGTATTCAGGTGATCAACAAACGCTTTTAAGCCACCTTCGTAGTGGAACAGCTCTTCTTTACCGCTACGCTCATCCAGCAGGCGAATAGCTACGCCAGAATTCAAAAAGGAGAGTTCACGTAAACGCTTCGCTAAAATATCGAAATGGAATTCAATATTGGCAAAGGTGTCGGGAGAGGGACGGAAATGAACCTTTGTTCCGCTTTTTTCTGTTTTACCCACAACACCTAGCGGCGCTTGGGGCACACCGTGGCGATACATTTGTTCAAACACTTCACCCTGGCGCCAGATGGTTAAGCGTAACTCTGCAGAGAGAGCGTTAACAACGGATACACCAACGCCATGTAGGCCGCCGGAAACCTTATAAGAGTTATCATCAAATTTACCGCCCGCATGCAGTACGGTCATGATGACTTCAGCTGCTGAAACTCCTTCGCCTTCGTGCAGTTCAGTAGGGACACCACGTCCGTTATCACTAACGGTCACCGACTCATCCGGGTGAATGACAACGCGAATTTCGCTGCAGTGCCCTGCCAAGGCTTCGTCGATGGAATTATCCACCAACTCGAAGACCATGTGGTGCAGCCCGGTACCGTCGTCGGTGTCACCAATATACATTCCGGGACGCTTACGTACCGCGTCCAATCCCTTGAGCACCTTGATGCTTGATGAATCGTAAGCCTGCTCGCTCATTGACCACTCCGTCGTGAAGTCTGTCTCATTCCGTATCGCCTACCTTTGCATAAGCTGCCACTCTGGCTGGCTTGCACTAGCTGTCCTGCACTAAATGACTCAACCCATGATCGCCATGTTTCACGTGAAACATATTTACAGAGGTATCAGTGCGCCAGATGCTACTTAATGCAGAAGATTCGACGCTGGTAATAAATGCTTGGCACTGCATCTCTTCTAGCAATTGGCAGAACTGTTGACGATTTTGCTCGTCAAGCTCTGCAGGTAAATCGTCGATAAGATAAATGCAGTGACGCTGCGCTATTCTTTCCAGAAACCGCCCTTGGGCAAGCTTCAAAGCACTGACCACTAATTTTTGCTGGCCTCTGGAAAGCACTTCTACAGCAGGCTGCTTATTCACCCGTATGCGCAAATCGGCACGCTGCGGCCCTTGCTGAGTAAATCCCATCTGTTGATCCGTCGCACGGCTATCGTGCAGCACGGATGACAATGAGCGCTGTTTATCCCAGCCTCGAGCATAGTGCAAAGAGAGTTCTGATAAAGGCAAAAGCGCCTTTAACGTTTCCTCAAAAACAGGAAGGAACTCACTAAACCACGCACGTCGCAATGTATCCATTTGCTCGCCCCAAGTCGCAAGCTCTTGCTCCCACACTGCGATTTCCTGTGGTTGTATTCTACCACGCCTAAGGAGCGCATTCCGATGTTTCAACGCACGTCTGGTTCGCTTCCATATTCCCAAAAAGTCATGTTTCACGTGAAACACTCCCCAGTCGAGAAATTCACGGCGTCCTGCTGGCGAACCTTCAAGTAAACGGAAAGCATCAGGGTTAATCAACTGTAATGGCATCGCTTCTACAAGCTGTGCTAGACGGGTATTTTTATCGCCTTTAAGACGCAGCTCAAGCTCCCTCTGGGCACGCAATCGGCGCACCCCCAGGGTAACCTCAGGCTCGCCTGCCAATCGCCCATAGAGGGTCATATAGGGCACATCGGATTGAATAGCATTCTTCAATTGCCGGGTACGAAAAGAACGCCCCATGCCAAGAATATGTATTCCTTCCAGTAAACTGGTCTTACCACTACCATTCGCGCCGCTAATAATATTAATGCGTGAGGATGGGGACATCTCAATAGGCTGTAAATTACGCAATCCATTGAAATTAAGCAGCGTCAGGCTCATGGCATCATCACCACTTAAAGATCGTCGAAGAAAGAAGGCACTGAACCAAACGAGGAAGCGGCGCTTCTGATCTCAGAAGCGCCGCTAAATGAGCCTGCCTAACGTGCAAAAGTAAGCCGCTTACAAGCGCATCGGCATGACAACATAGAGAGCATCGCCACCACCCGGCTCTTCAAGCAGTGCGCTGCTATTGGGATCGGCTAAGGTAATTTGCACCCGCTCCTCATTTAGCACCGTCAATACATCTACTAGGTAGCCAACATTAAAACCAACCTCCATCGCCCCACCGTTATACTCAATGGCGATGTTCTCCTCAGCCTCTTCCTGCTCCGGGTTATTTGCCATTACCTTTAAGTTATTTTCCTCAAGATAAAGGCGAACACCGCGATATTTTTCATTAGATAAGATTGCCGTGCGAGAAAGTACCTGGCGCAGCTCTGCACGTTCAGCAATCAACACTTTATCGCCGTTGCGCGGCACTACACGTTCATAATCAGGAAATTTGCCGTCAATTAGCTTTGAGGTAAAGGTGAAGTCGCCGGTATGCGCACGCACATGGCTTGAACCCAGTGTGAGACTCACCGGCTCATCGCTATCATCTAGCAAGCGTGAAAGCTCTAAAATGCCTTTGCGGGGCACGATTAGCTTTTGAGACTGGCTAACGGAAACCTCAATCGGACGCGAACACATGGCTAAACGGTGGCCATCCGTTGCTACCGTACGCAGCAAATTACTTTGAATTTCCAACAGCATGCCATTGAGGTAATAACGTACGTCCTGCTGGGCCATGGCAAATGAAGTGGCTTCAATCAGGTGCTTTAAGGTACCACGGGGCACGCTAATTTCCTGACTACCGTCTGCATCTTCAATATTAGGAAACTCAGCAACCGGCAGCGTTGATAGGGTAAAGCGCGAGCGGCCACTGCGCAGTACGGCACGCCCTTCTTCAACCGCAAGTTGGATGTCTGACTGATCAGGCAGCGATTTACAAATATCCATCAGCTTACGGGCAGGAACCGTAGCTGACCCTTCCTGATCAACTTGGCTAGCCACAGTACGGCCAATAAGCTCTACCTCTAAATCCGTGCCGGTGAGCGACACTTGGTCACCCTCTACTTGAATCAACACGTTAGAAAGGACTGGCAGCGTTTGACGCCTTTCAACAACGCCTGCGACCAGCGTCAGCGGACGTAGCAGCGCCTCTCGGGAAATCGAAAATTTCATCAATACTCCGGTTCTATATCCTGAAAGACCTGCTTGTAACAGGCCCATCCTAAGGGATGATTAACTGGTCAAAAGGCGCAGCAAATTCTTATAGTCTTCGCGAATATCCGCGCTCTCTTCCTGCAAGGATTTTACCTTGCGGCAGGCATGCAGCACCGTTGTGTGATCGCGACCACCAAACGCATCTCCAATCTCCGGCAAACTGTGATTGGTGAGCTCTTTAGCGAGTGCCATTGCCACTTGGCGTGGGCGTGCAACAGAACGCGAACGACGCTTAGATAATAAATCCGCTACTTTTATCTTGTAGTACTCGGCTACCGTACGCTGGATATTATCTACCCCTACCTGCTTATCTTGAAGGGCCAGCAGGTCTTTAAGCGACTCACGAATAAAATCTTGGGTAATCGTTTTACCCATGAAGTGCGAATCAGCGATGACTTTTTTCAATGCGCCTTCCAATTCGCGCACGTTAGAACGAATTTTCTGAGCAATGAAGAAAGCCGCATCGTGAGGCAAATCGACCTTAGCTTGGTCGGCCTTTTTCATCAAGATGGCCACGCGGGTTTCAAGCTCTGGCGGTTCAATCGCCACCGTAAGGCCCCAACCAAAGCGCGATTTAAGCCGCTCTTCAACGCCGCTAATCTCTTTAGGATAGCGATCAGAGGTCAGGATCATCTGCTGACCACCTTCTAAAAGCGCATTGAAGGTATGAAAAAACTCTTCTTGAGAACGCTCTTTTCCGGCAAAAAACTGAATGTCATCAATAAGTAACGCATCAACACTGCGATAAAAACGCTTGAAATCGTTAATCGCATTAAGCTGCAGCGCCTTCACCATGTCGGCAACAAAACGTTCTGAATGTAAATAAACGACGCGGGCGTTTTCACGCCGTGTTGCTAACGCATTTCCCACCGCATGCATCAAGTGGGTTTTACCAAGCCCGACACCACCGTATAAAAATAAGGGGTTATATGCTCCCCCTGGGTTTTCTGATACTTGCCGTGATGCCGCACGCGCTAATTGGTTCGATTTACCTTCTACAAACGTATCAAAGGTAAAATTTGGATTTAGTCCACTGCCGTGCTTAAGGCTGCCTTCAACCTGTACTTGGCGTTCGTTACCACGCCTAGGGGCTTCTTCACGCATCTTATCAATTTCGCGCTCATCAGCAATATCGCCCCGTTGTGACGTATGGACGGCAGGCGCAGAAGGCCGCGATGGGGAAGCAGAGACAGGGTGGCCTAAATCACGGTGCTGCGGTGCCTGCGCTGCTGGGCGACGACTACCTACCGTCAAGCTGACCTTAGGCGGTTTAGCCGGCGCGAGCTCACGCATCAGCTCACTAATCCGCTTGGCATACTTATCGCTCACCCAATCGCGCACAAAGCGATTCGGCGCTAATAAGCGCAGCTCGTTGGACTCTCCTTCCTCTGCCTGCAGTGGGCGTATCCAGGTGTTGAACTGCTGAGAATTCAGCTCATCCTGCAGGTTGTCCAGGCACTGTTGCCAAAGCGTGAGTGACACTCATCTCACCATCGGTTGAAAACGGCCGACCATTGTAGCGCCCAAAGCGCCGGTTATCCACATGGGTTTATCCCTCAACATCACCCTGTGGACAACTTGACATAAGCTTACGGGACAAGCCTGTGGAGGAGCGGGGATAAATTCTAAATAGGCTACTTACAGCGAGGTTAATCACATCAAGCCAACAGCTTATAGCCTGCTTATACGGCACTTACACACAGATTTTTTATATCTATAAGATATTGATAAATATGTATCAAAAGCACTTATCCACAAATAGTATCCCCACTATTAATAACAACAGGTTTAGAACTACTAACTAGTAATAGTAGTGACGTCATTAAATCTTCATCAAACTCCCTGAAACTAGTTCCCATCGCAGAGACAGGGCTTTTTATGCAAGGAAAAATTGCACCGAGCGGAGGAAGTCTCTACAATTTCCGGTCTTGAATTGAATCTCCCCGGCTAGTTCTCCACTGGACCGGGCTTTTTGGAATTCACTTTCCGTCCTAAACCACGTGGGAATAACGAGTTATGAAACGCACTTTTCAACCTAGCGTTCTCAAGCGCAAGCGCGCGCATGGCTTCCGTGCTCGTATGGCAACCAAAAATGGTCGCGCCGTCCTCGCACGCCGCCGTGCTAAAGGCCGCAAGCGTCTGAGCGCCTGATCTCGGATTGCGTGTGCCGCAGCAAGGCTTTCCCCGGCAATTACGGTTACTAAATGCTGGGGATTTCAGTCACGTGTTTGAGCAAGCCGACCTGAAAGTGCATGGCAAAGGGTTGATGGCGTTAATTCGCTTAACTACCCGGGGTTATCCTCGCCTTGGACTGGTGGTCAGCAAGAAAAATGTCAAACGCGCCGTTGATCGCAACCGCTTTAAGCGTCTCGTGAGAGAATCTATCCGTCTTCGCCAAGATCACCTACCCTCTGTGGATATTGTGGTTCTTGCTCGGCGCGGCGTTCAGGATATCGATAACGAAACCTTACATCGCCAGCTACACGGCATGTGGAAGCGACTTCAGCGTGACGCAAAGGCGGTGCCTTCAGCATCTCCGTTAACGCGTGACACGTGACATTTGGTGCACTCTTCACCGCTCGACCTCGGCCTGCCGCCTGGCAGGCTTTCGTGTGTCAAGGGTCGAGTAAATGACACTGCGCCATTAGCATGTTCACCACCCAGCGGGCAGAACCCTTATGGACGTAAAACGACTTTTATTACTGATTCCACTAGCCGTACTTGCCTACTTGCTCGTCGTCCAGTGGAATCAGGATTATGGGCAGCCGAATTACGATTCGACGCCCGAAATGACGCAACGCAGCAATACAGTACCTTCCAGTGATATTGATGACGGTAATGGATTAGCGGTTCCTAGTAGCTCTCCGCAGCAAAGTGCGGTGAATGAAGGTATTTCTGGGGACAGCGAAAGCGAAACCGCAAGCCGTGACTTTATTGCAGTTACCACCGATGTCCTGGATGTACGCATCGATCCCCACGGCGGTGATATCGTTTACGCTGCTTTACCGCAGCATAAGCTAACCCTCGACTCAGACCGTAACTACGTACTGCTGTCAGATAACGACAATCGTAGCTACGTGGCACGCTCAGGTTTACAGCTAGATGGTCAGGCGAGCCGTATTGCGTTCACACCTGAGAATTCGGAGTATCGTTTAGGCGATAACGATGATCAGTTGAGCGTAGACTTAACCGCCGAGGTGAATGGTGTCGACGTTATTAAACGCCTTACCTTTGAGCGCGGCAGCTACGCAGTAAACGTTAATTACTACCTTGCCAATAACAGTGATGCGCCTGTAAGCGCCCGCTTTATCGGCCAGTTGGCACGCGACAATAGCCCTGACCCATCAAGCGGTGTTGCGATGGGTATGAGCTCCTACTTGGGTGCCGCTTACTCAACGCCAGATGCTCGCTACGAGAAGATCGATTTTGGCGATATTCAAAGTCGTAGCTTTGAAAACCGCGAAGCGCAAGGCGGATGGATTGCGATCATTCAGCACTATTTCGTCTCAGCATGGGCACCTCAGCAGGATCAGCAGAACCTCTACTACGTAACGACGGACTCAAGCAATCGTAACGTAGTGGCATTTGCAGGTCCGACCAGCAGTATTGCCGCAGAGGGTGAAGCTACCTTGGGCGCCACGCTCTACATGGGCCCAAAGGTTCAGGAAAACTTAGAGCAAGTTGCCCCCAACCTACGCTTAACCGTCGATTACGGCTGGCTTTGGTTTATTGCCAACCCGCTGTTCTGGCTGCTGGATCAGATCCACGACATTGTGGGTAACTGGGGTTGGTCGATTGTGCTATTGACCCTACTGGTTAAGACTATCCTGTTCCCGCTCTCGGCCAAGGCTTACAAGTCGATGGCTCGGATGCGTAAACTCGGCCCAGAGATGCAGCGGCTGAAAGAGATGTATGGCGACGACCGCCAAAAAATGTCTCAAGAGATGATGAAGTTCTACCAGAAGGAGAAGATTAATCCGCTGGGGGGCTGTCTGCCGATTTTGATTCAGATGCCCGTTTTCATCGCTCTCTACTGGATGCTGTTGGAATCCGTTGAACTGCGTCACGCGCCGTTTATGTTCTGGATTCAGGATCTATCGGTGAAAGATCCCTACTTCATCCTGCCGATTCTGATGGGCATTTCGATGTTTGTTCAGCAGATGTTGAACCCAACGCCTCCGGATCCCATGCAGGCGAAGATCATGAAGATGTTACCCATTATCTTCACCTTCTTCTTCCTGTGGTTCCCGGCGGGCCTAGTTATCTACTGGGTAGTCAACAACATCATTTCGGTGGCGCAGCAATACTACATCACGCGCAAAATCGAGAACGATCCAAACGTCGGCAAAGGCATGAGAACCAAATAAGTCCGCTGTTTGAGTAACATCTCCAGACCCCCGCCCTGTGCGGGGGTCTGGCGTTTTGAGGCCGACAAATTCACACTATGCCTATCAATACTCAATCGTCCCTCTCAGTAACTTGCCAATTTAAAAGAGATTTACCATGGCCGAACGCCTCTACACGCCTGACACCATTGCAGCACTGGCAACGCCTCCCGGCCGCGGCGGCGTAGGTATTATCCGCGTCTCCGGCCCCGCCTGCCGTAAGATAGCCCAAGCTATGATAGGAGATTGCCCCGCACCTCGTTACGCCCACTATGGGCCTTTCCTGGGCGCTGAGGGCACTATCGATGAGGGCATCGCCCTACTCTTTAACGGCCCTCACTCGTTTACCGGCGAGGATGTACTGGAACTGCAGGGTCATGGCGGCCCCATCATTATGGACATGCTGCTGGAACGCTGCATAGCGCTGGGTGCTCGTTTAGCACGCCCTGGGGAATTTTCTGAGCGGGCTTTTTTAAACGATAAGCTCGACTTGGCACAGGCTGAGGCAATTGCTGATTTAATTGACGCTACCTCGCGCTCAGCCGCTGAAAATGCCGTACGTTCGTTGCAGGGAGAGTTCTCCAAACGTGTTTCTGCGCTAGTCACTCGATTAATCGAACTGCGCGTTTACGTTGAAGCAGCCATCGACTTCCCTGAAGAGGAGATCGATTTTCTTGCCGATGGCCATGTAGCTCAGCATTTAAGCGATGTGCAGCAAGCATTAAGTGCTGTCCGCCAGGCAGCTGGTCAAGGAGCTTTGCTGCGCGAAGGCATGAGCGTGGTCATTGCCGGGCGCCCCAATGCGGGTAAATCCAGCCTGCTTAACGCCTTAACTGAGCAGGATACCGCTATTGTTACGGATATCGCTGGTACCACGCGGGATGTACTGCGCGAACATATCCATATCGATGGTATGCCGCTACATATTATCGATACCGCCGGTCTGCGTGATACGCCAGACGCGGTAGAGAAAATTGGCGTAGCACGCGCTTGGGCCGAAATAGAAAAAGCTGATCGTGTGCTGCTTCTGGTGGATGCCAGCATTACTGCCTCAACCGACCCGATGGCCATCTGGCCCGAGTTCGTGGCTAAGCTCCCCGACCAGCAGCGCCTGACCCTGGTACGTAACAAGATTGATACCAGCGAGGAACCCGCCGGATTAGATTTATCCACAGCCACGCCCACGGTGCGTCTGTCGGCTAAAACAGGTGCGGGTGTGGATAACTTAAGAGTCCATTTGAAAGACGTAATGGGCTTTGCTGCCACCACTGAAGGGCGCTTTTCCGCTCGCCGACGCCATTTAGATGCCCTTGATCGTGCCATGACAGCACTGGAAACTGGTCGCGCCCAGCTCGACGGCTACGGCGCGGGCGAGCTGCTTGCAGAGGATCTCCGCGATGCCCAACAGGCATTAGGCGAAATCATCGGCGAATTCAGCGCTGATGATTTGTTGGGCGAAATTTTTGGCAGCTTTTGTATCGGTAAATAAAGCGCTTGCGATTGGCGGGATAAACGTCAACCTTCTATGGCGCACTTACCGTTGAAGTAACGTGCTTTCGTCAAGATAAGCGACCAACTGATCTATAAAAACCCTTATCTTGGTGGCTAAATATTTGCGATGAGGGTAGACGATGCTGACAGGCAACTGATGCCCGCTATATTGAGGGAACAGTGTAACCAAGCGACCTTCCTTGACGGCATTAACCATCAAAAAGTGGGGCAAATAAACGATGCCCATCCCCTCTATAGCAGCGTCTTTAAGCGCCTCTCCACTATCAAAACGCAGTCGTTGGCCGCCCCCTATGGTCAGCTGTTCGCCATCGTCAGCTACTAACTGCCAGATACTGGCAGCGGGCTTTAGGCCAAAGATAAGTCGCTGGTAGTTCTGAATGTCGGCAGGGGACGATGGCCATCCCGCCCGATGTAAATATTCAGGCGCAGCGTAGAGATGGGCTTGGGTTCGTAAAATAACTTTAGCGATAAGCTGAGAGTCGACGGGCAACTCCCCTAACCGAATCCCCAAGTCAAATCCCTCTTCTACGAGATCAACTACTCTGTCAGTGAAGCTCACCTCTACATTCAACTCAGGCCAGTCCGCCAGGAATTGCTTCAAGAAAGGTAGGACGATAACTCGTCCAAAGGCTTCTGTAACCGTTATACGCAGCTGCCCTTTTGGAGCAGGGCCGTTCTGGCTAACACTGGCTTCAGCTTCCGCCAGATCGGCGAAAATCTGCACGCAGCGCTCGTAAAAATGCTGGCCTTCACTGGTCAAAACCACATGACGCGTAGTGCGATGCAACAGACGTACGGCCAATCGTGCTTCCAATTTTGTCAGGGCCTTACCCACAGCAGAGCGCGTCAGACCCAACACTCGGCCTCCTCCAGTGAAGCTTCCGGCATCAGCAATGGCAACGAACGCTCTTAAAGCGCCCAAATCGATCTCGCTATCCGGTCGGGGGGAAATAGGGAACTTAGGTAGACTCACTGGGGAAACCATTTCTCCAATAAAACATTTAAAGTAATCCTGTCGAATTTAATTCACTTTATAAGGAACTGCAATGTTACCTGCAGATGCAAAACGCGCTTTAGATGGCTGGCTAGCTGCCGCCGCCCCGGTAGTAGAAAAATTGTTAGGACAAAGTAGTGAGAGCTGGCCCAACACACGCGATGCCTACATGCAAAAGCTTGATGAGTTATTTCTTCCTGCGCCCGAGGGAGTGAGCTTCGATGAAACGGAGCTTAAAGGTGTCCCTACGATGGTTATTACGCCCAAAACGGTTGTCGATGACCGTGTACTTTTATACGTTCATGGAGGAGGATACGTACACGGCGGAACCTTGGCCTACCGAGGCCTGACGGGGCGGCTGGCGACCATGCTACAAGCTAAGGTCTACGCTCCTGGCTATCGCCAGGCACCGGAGCATCCGTTCCCGACGCCGATCAATGATATCTTTGCCGCTTACCAGGGGCTACTCGAACTAGGTCAAGAACCAAGCAAACTGGGCCTCTGTGGCGACTCGGCTGGAGGCGCGATGGTATTAACCATCATGCGCAAAGCAAGGGACAATAATCTGCCTTTACCAGCCGCCGCTGTGGCTTTCTCACCATGGGCAAACCTGACTCATAGTGGCGCCTCGGCAAGGGAGCGCGACGGGCTTGACCCCATTTGCAGTACCGCCTTCCTAAACAAACTGGCCAGCACCTTTCTTGCGGGCGCCTTGCCGACAGACCCTGATGCTTCGCCAGTCTTTGCTGATGTTCGAAAGCTTGCACCGACCCTGATTCAAATAGGCGAAAACGAAGTAATGTTGAGCGACGCAATCAGGCTTGCTTCTCACCTTGCTGAAAATCGTGTCCGCACGACTCTTGAAGTATGGCCGGGGATGTTTCATGTGTGGCATCTGTTTGCAGGGCTTTTGCCACAGGCGGATGAGGCGTTGGAAAATGCAGTAAAGTTTCTGGATAACGCCTTTACCAACGACCCAGAATGACCCTGCCGCTTTCGGTAAAATTAGTTTGGATAGCACCGGCGTTTCAATAGCAATGAGGGAGGAGGAAAATGTCGACCACTTCGGCGCGCAAAGAGATGGAGATCAGTTCTTGCTATGCCACTTTATCCTCCGTGCCAGTAATACCGTTGCTCAGCATGATCCGGTTTCAGGGACTCGGTAACGCGCTGTTTCACAAAAATCTCAACGTCAAATATGTTCAGGGCCACTGTGGTGCTAAAACCACTCTGGTGGCAATTTAGCCCGCATTTCTTATAGCTTGCAAAGGCTTAGCTACTCTTCCACCCACCAATCCGCCTGATAGCGGCTGGTGGCGCCTAACAGCGGCGTAATTTCTGCCATCGCAGCGGCTAGGCGTTGATCCAGCCCCCAGGGCGGGTTAATCACCAACATGCCGCTACCAAACATGCCGTGCGTCTTCTCAGTGGGTTCACGCAACAGCAGCTCACTGCGCCAGATGTTTCGAATCCCGCTCTCCTTGAGACTGCTTAATAGGGTGTGATGATGGCCTGCTGGCAACAGCGGGTACCAAATTAATACCACCCCATGACGCGCTTTTTCCAACGTATACGCCACCGTCTCGGCAACCTCTTGGTACTCCACTTTACGCTCGTAACTAGGGTCAATAAGCACGCATAACCTCGGCGACACAACAGGGAGCATGGCCGTTAGACCCGCCAACCCATCACCGAACACGCGCTGTGCCTGAGGCGCTAATCCTTGGGTATTAAGCTGCTTATGTTCGCCAGGATGCAGTTCAAACAGCCGCAGCTGATCATGATCGCGTAACACACGATTCAACCACCAGGGAGATCCTGGGTAGTGCGTCAATGTAGATGCATCAGGCTGCGCACTTGCCAGCGCTGCTTTCCAGGCACTCAGCAACGGGTCAATAAAGGCGATACGCTCCTGCCATAGCGGCCATATACCCTCGCGGTACTCTTGTAAGCGCTGGCTTTCTACGCCATCAAGTGGGTAGAGCCCTCGACCCGCATGGGTATCGACATATGTAATAGCTGTTTTTTTACGTAATAAATAATCAGCTACAGCGTAAAGCGTAAGATGTTTATGAACATCGGCAAAATTACCGGCATGGTAGGCATGTTGGTAAGACAGCATGGCAACTCATCAGCAAGAGAATAAAAAAAGCCCGCTATGTGAGCATAGCGGGCTTTAAGCAGCAATAGCCAGATTTAACCCAATAGGGTATTAACCTTGTCCGTTACCAGTGGGTGTTAAGGTGATTTCTACGCGACGATTCTGTGCCCGGCCTTGCTCATTGTCATTGCTGGCCACTGGCCGTGTAGCGCCGTAGCCAGACGTGTTAAGACGCATGGACGAAACACCGTTCTGTGTTAAGTAACTGCCCACCGCTTGAGCGCGACGCTCAGAAAGGCGTTGATTATAGCTGGCATCGCCCACGCTATCGGTATGGCCTGCGACGTTAACCCGTGTGTCTTGATACTGGGTGAGAACGTTAGCGACTTCGTTAAGGGCATTACGAGCTTCGCTGGTGAGATCTGCTGAATCAAAACCGAACGTCACACCACTGGGCATATTAAGAACGATGTCGTCGCCCTGACGTTCAATCTCAATACGTGATCCCTGCAGGTTTTCACGCAGTTGCTGCTCTTGGCGATCCATATAAACACCAATACCTGCACCTGCGGCAGCCCCAACGGCTGCGCCGATTAAGGCACGGTCACGGCGGCTGGTACTGCCGTCGCCTGAAAGTGCTCCTGCAGCAGCGCCGACAGCAGCACCAATACCAGAGCCCATGGCGGTGCTAGAGCGCTGCGTTTGGCCACCGTAAGGATCCGATGTGGCACAGCCTGCTACTAAAATAGCGGCTGCTAACGGTGTCAATAGTCGAGAAATACGCATCACTCACTCCTTGTTTGTCTTCAAGCTTTGTTTTCAAAGTTCGTTTTCAAAATATGTTTTCAAACTTTTGTGTTCACAATACTTTTTTAAATTGCAGATCAATCATTAGTAATCGATGCCAGCAACTCATTCAAGAATAATAGACCTTGAGGTGATGCACGCAGTTTTTCAGGCATTTCCATCAAAAGTCCTTTTTTATCGGCAGTTTGTAACCGTGCCAGTAACAATCCACTATGCTGGCCTGTATTCGCCGTCCATCTATCAAGCACAACGCCTTCCGTAAGACGAAGCGCATTCATGGCGAACTCTAACGGTAGCTCTTCCATTTCAATCAACTGCTTACCCGCTATAAATCCACGCGGGTCATTCATTCGCCTCAAGTAAGCATCTGGTTGGCGCGTTTTCCAGCGACGTTCTATATGCCAATTCCCCAGAGGATCAATAACACTGAGCTTGCCATGGGCACCGGCACCTATGCCTAAATAGTCACCAAACTGCCAATAGTTAAGGTTATGCCGACTCTGATGACCGGTTATGGCATACGCCGAGATTTCGTACCGCTCAAAACCTGCACTTTCTAACAGAGTGTGCCCGCTATCCTGTATATCCCAAAGCGCTTCTTCTTCAGGTAGTCGCGGCGGATGGGAATGAAAAGCGGTATTGGGTTCCAGAGTAAGTTGATACCAGGAGAGATGATTGGGTGACAATGCTAACGCTTGCTCGATGTCATCCAGTGCCAACTGGGGTGTCTGCTGGGGCAAACCATGCATAAGATCAATATTGATATTAATGAAACCAGCTTGGCGCGCTTGCTCAACCGCAGTGACAGCTTCGTAACCGCTATGGATACGACCAAGTGCCTCTAATTGAGTCTCCTGAAAACTCTGGATGCCCAAAGAAAGCCGGTTTATGCCAGCTTCACGGTAACCTATAAAGCGCGACTGCTCAGTAGTACCCGGATTTGCTTCTAGGGTAATTTCGGCATTAACAGCAAAAGGTAAACGCGCTTCAATTTCGTTCAATAAACGCTGATAGAAGGCTGGCGATAGCAGGCTTGGTGTTCCACCACCAATAAAAATAGTCTGTATTTCTCGACCAGCTACTAAAGCAAGATCCCCGTCCAGGTCCTGTAGCAACGCGTTAAGATAAGCAGCCTCAGGTAAGTCCCGAGGCGTGAAACCATGTGTGTCCGGTTCGTGAGAGTTGAAATCACAATAGGGGCATTTACGTACACACCAAGGTGTGTGGATATAAAGTGATAACGGCGGCAGCTTATCAGCCATGCGCCACCTTCAGAAACTCTACCAAGCCTTGCAAAGCGCGTCCTCGATGACTCAAGCGATTTTTGGTTTCGCTGGGAAGCTCAGCAACACTCATCCCTTGGTCCGGTAACCAGAAAAGCGGATCATAACCAAACCCTTCTTTCCCCCTTGGATGGGCAAGGATCTCACCTTCCCAACTGCACTGCACAATGATGGGTACCGGGTCTTTTGGGTGGCGTAAGTACACTAGCACACACCAGTAGCGCCCACTTCGCTGACCTTCGGCGCATTCACTTAGCGCCTCTAATAATTTTTCATTATTTTTTTCATCGCTTTTGGGTTCGCCACCGTAACGAGCCGAATAAATACCTGGCGCCCCGTGCAGTGCATCTACTTCAAGACCTGAGTCATCAGCCAGTGCTGGTAATCCACTGATAAGACTGGCTTCTCGCGCTTTTAACAGGGCATTTTCAACAAAGGTTAAGCCTGTTTCTTCAACATCTTTAACGCCGAAATCTGCCTGGGGACGGACATCAAACCCTAAAGGTGAAAGTAATTGATTGAATTCTCTTAACTTTCCAGCATTTCCGCTAGCAAGCACAAGCGTATTAACTGATGCCATGACACGCACTCCAAACAGTAGAACCACAGTTTACGCCCTGATAGGACGTATCAAAAGCCAACACAGTGTTACTTAATGTAATTGAGCAAAAAATACACCATTTAAAAAATATCTATATTATCAATAACTTAAATTTTTTATTGAAAATAAAACCATTTGTAACATTTACTTTTTTCATTATTTATATAACATAACTTTACGAAGCATGCCTTGTAGGCAACACTAGAAAGATCATGTGCTGGCTTTTTTCTATGAGGACTATCTAATGTCGCAAGAAAAGTTTACCGGTTCGGTATATATCGTGACCGAAAAAAGTCCACAAGCTCAGCTATTCGCTGAATACTTGAACAAGCATACCGGCTGTCAGATAAGTATCCACTCTCCAAATACGACGCTGCCCACTGATGCTTCAAATAAATTACTCATCCTGATTGATAGCGATCATATTGGTGTCGACTCTCTACCTGAGTGGCAAGATAAGTTGCCCGAGGCTTTGATCAAAGTCCCCTTAGCGGCATTCAATATTCATGACATGAACCAAGCTCTCGAAGCGCTTTCATGCACCCAGTTAAAAGGGGTTTTTTACCGCAATGAAAGCCTCGAAGTTATTTGCAAGGGAATACATGCTTTGTTAGAGGGTGAACTATGGATGTCACGGGACTTGATGGCTCGTTTAATCCTTTTTTACCGTAAATATCAAAGTAATGCATTCCGCCCAGCCTGTGGTTTGACCAACCGTGAAATGGAAATTATTTCACTGTTAAGCAACGGCTTTTCGAATCAGAAAATTGCTGAAAAGCTTTTTGTGAGTGAACATACTGTAAAATCACACCTTTACAATATATTTCGTAAAATCAATGTGCATAATCGTATTCAGGCACTGAATTGGATTCATCAAAATCTTGGACCAATTCTACCTAGTATAGAAACAGCACGTAGTTTACAGAGCCAATAGAAGTCATTTAGAGATTATCCCATTCAAAATTTAAATATTACAATGGGAATATATTACTGCTCATAGGGACGATAAATTATAGTAACTATGTAAATAGTAGCTATGTAAAAGGATTGATAGTTACAGGTTTGTGAACTGCGGTTTTGAAATTACTTTGCTCCAAACCACTCTTCGGACAAGAGTGGCTTGGTTTACAGCAAATAGTTCGCTAGCTAATCATTAGCGTTAATGTGCCTCCCATTCCTTGGGTAGAAGAATGCGCCCGATTAGCGCCTTTTTGAATAGCCACCTCGAGACGCTCGTCATCACTCAATAATTTAACGGTGCCTTCCAGTTCGGTACCGGTAAAGGTGTATTCAGCAGGTACTGTTCCGCTCTCTTCAACGTGCTCGGTCGTTTCGCCTTCGTGGGTAATTCGCCAGTGGGCAGAAAACTCTGCGCCAGGTGAACCACTCATGGTGATATGGATCTGGGTCATATTCTGCTCCTGAGGCGACTGTGCAGCCAACGAAAAGCAAGCGGTCAGCCGAACTGCACAAATCACTTATCGCCAAACTATATAAGTCGTATCTTGCTGGCAGCGCTTACTTAACCTAAGAGCCGCTCGAAATAAGCGGCTCTTGCAGTATAGCGGGCTTTAAGTTACTTGCCGTTACATAACTGCAAAGGCTTTTTCAGCGGCATCCAGAGTGAACTGGATATCTTCCGGCGTATGAGCACTGGACATAAAACCCGCTTCATAAGCCGAAGGCGCTAAGTACACACCATGGTCTAACATCGCACCAAAGAAGCGGCGGAAGGCATCTGGATTACAGGCGGTTGCCTGTGCAAAGTTATCCACACGGCGTTGCGACGTGAAGAACAGCCCAAACATGCCACCGGCAGATTGCGTCATCATCGGCACGCGTGCCGCATTAGCACGCTCTTGAAGGCCTGTGCATAACGTATTGACCCGCTGCGTAAGCGCATCATGGAAGCCCGGTACGCGAAGCTTCGTTAATAGCGCTATACCTGCTGCCATTGCCAATGGATTACCTGACAAGGTACCTGCTTGGTAAACCGGACCCAATGGTGAAATGTTTTGCATGATTTCGCGCTTACCACCAAAGGCACCCACCGGCATGCCACCTCCGACGATTTTACCCAGACAGGTTAAATCGGGGGTGATGCCATAATGGGCCTGGGCGCCCCCCAGCGCTACGCGGAACCCGGTCATTACTTCATCAAAAATCAGCACGCTGCCATGTTCATTGCATACCCGGCGCAGCGTTTCCAAAAAACCTGGCTGAGGCGGAATACAGTTCATATTGCCCGCTACCGGCTCAACGATAATGCAGGCAATTTGATCACCGATTTCGGCAAAACACGCTTCTACCCCTTCAGGGTCATTAAATGACAGCGTGATCGTATGCTCAGCCAGCGAAGCAGGTACACCCGGGGAGCTGGGCTCACCGTGAGTGAGCGCTCCCGATCCTGCTTTTACCAGCAAGGAGTCGGAATGGCCATGGTAGTTCCCTTCAAACTTAACGATCTTATCGCGACCCGTCGTACCACGGGCCAAACGAATTGCTGACATGGTCGCTTCAGTGCCGGAGCTGGTCATGCGCACCATATCCATGGAGGGGATCATCTCGCAGATCAAATCCGCCATGGTGGTTTCTACTGCCGTCGGCGTGCCAAACGAAAGTCCATTATCTAACCGCGCACGCACAGCAGCCAGCACATCACGATCAGCATGCCCGGTAATCATCGGCCCCCAGGAACCGACGTAATCCACGTAGCGATTGCCTTCCACGTCAAACAGAAAGGCCCCCTGAGCACGCTCCATAAAGACCGGCGGGCGGTGCAAACCTTTAAACGCCCGAACTGGCGAGTTAACACCGCCAGGAATATGGCGACTGGCAAGATCGAACAGTTCAGCTGATGTGGTCATGGCACCCTCTAAATAAATGGCTTACAGAAGATAAGTTTAAAATCGAACAGCCTGTGAAATGCGATTTGGTAAACACTGGCCACTGGATGGCTGGAACCCTTGAGACAGGCTTTTCCAAGTAAAGTGCTGTGCTTGCTCACAGGCAGTTGGTAAGCGTTCACCAACTGCCAAACGTGCAGCAATGGCCGAGGCAAGTGTGCAACCAGAGCCATGAAACTGCTCTGGCAATCGTGGCCACTGCCATTGGCGAGTCGTATCAGGCGAGTGCAGCGTATGCATTACCAACTGATCATTGCCGGGCAAGGGATCATCCGTGGCCGTCACTAAGATAGCCTGGCAGCCTTGCGACATCAGAGCCACCGCACGTGCCGTATCATCAAAAGGCGTGGTAATACTCGGTGTAAGTTGCACCAGCTCAGCACGGTTAGGCGTTAATATATCCACAAGCGGTAGCAAACGGTCAATGAACAGCTGGCGCAGATGGGGTGTGGATAACTCAGTTCCGCCACCCGCCCTAAATACGGGATCAGCCACTACTGGAATACCTGGAAAACGGCGAATAATTTGCTCGGCTGCGCGTAGCGTCGCTTCATCGGCAAGCAAACCTATTTTTATTGCCGCGATGTGCATCTCGCTGAGCACCTCAGCCATTTGCCGCATCGCAATGGGGTCAGCGGGCATCACGCAGGTCACATTATGGCAATTTTGCACGGTTAACGCAGTGGGAATAGTCACAGCCCAGCCACCACAAGCGGCAATGGCTTCGCTATCAGCAACCAAACCTGCGCCACCTGTTGGATCGTGGCCAGCCAACACCAACACCACAGGCGGAAGGGGCCGGCGCATCAAAAGGGTTTCACAACGGCTAAAATAATAATCGCCACTAGCGCAATCACTGGCGCTTCGTTAAACCAACGAAAAAACACATGGTTTTTAGTACAACGATCCTGGGCAAACTGTTTTAAGTAAATCAAACAGACATGGTGATAAGCAATCAACACCGCCACGAGTGCAAGCTTAGCGTGCATCCAGCCTTGGCTAAACCAGGCAGGCACCAAATAAAGCATCCAGCCACCAAGGAGCAGTACCGCGATCATGGATGGCGTCATGATGCCGCGATATAGCTTACGTTCCATGGTTTTAAAGTAGGCTATCGCCTGTTCATCGCCGTTATCACGCGCGCTCGCGTGATACACATAGAGTCGTGGCAAATAGAACATGGCGGCAAACCACGTTACCACTGCCATTAAGTGAAAAGCCTTCACCCATACGTACATTATCGCTCCTTAAGCTGATGAATCCTTCTCTCGTGGGTCATTTTCACGGGGGTCAGTGTAGTGATAATAACGCTCAATGGCGCCACGGGTGATAATACCTGAAATACGCTGCTGTTTAGGGCGGTAGCCATGCACCACATAGAGTGCCCCTAGCGCATCATCCTGAAGCTTTAAAAAGGCTTCCGAAAGCGTCGCCTGTAGGCCAATTGGCGCCAGCTCTAGGCGTTGCCCAGGAATTTCTAATAAATCAATCAGCTCATCGGCAGGTGGCTCATTACCCTGCAGCGCCTCATCGTGCTCAAGTAGCCAACGCGCAAGCTCTGCCGCTTTAAGCGCCAACACGGGTTTTTCCTCGCTTGACCGTTCGATGACCAGCCATACCGGATTAGTCTCTAATAATACCCTTGCCTGATCAGGAGTAATCATCCGCTCGGTACGCACTAATTGCCGCTCCATTACCGCCGGTACTGACACGCGCGAGAGCGCTTGCATCAGAGGCTGCTGGAGGGGGTGCAGCCCATAGCGCACCGAACTGATAAAAAAACCCTCGCAGCCCGTCAACTGACGTGAAGTTAGGCATGCAACGACGACAACCAGCATCCCAGGCAGCATGATACTCGGCGTGTGGGTTAACTCCAAAAGCGCCATTAAGGCAGCCAGTGGCGCTTGCAAGACAGCGCCCATCATCGCGGCCATGCCAAGCATGGCGTAAATACCTGGATCCGCAGCCTTCTCTGGCCATAACCAGCCACCCAATAAACCAAATAGCGCTCCCGTGGCAGCCCCCATCACAAGCACCGGGCCGATAATACCGATTGGTACACCGCCCGCCACGGTCAATGCAGTAATTAGCAGCTTGGCCACCATTAGCGCCAGCAATACTTTAATTTCCAACTGGTTGTTGAGCGCAGCGGCGACGCTGTCATAGCCAATGCCCTGAACTTGGGGAAACCACCAAGCCACTGCTCCAGTAGCAACCCCTACCAACCCAAGACGAAACCAAAGCGGCCACTGCATAATTCGCTGGCTTCGGGAAATATGAATAAACAGCCCGGCGAGTAAGCCAATCACTAACCCCGTTACCACAATCCAGGGCAGGTTGACGAGCGAGCCCAATGCTATCTCAGGTATCCGGAAAGCAGGTTCATTACCATAGGCCAACTGGGCAACCAGCGCCCCCATGGTGGAGGCCAATATAACCGGCATAAAGCTCATCAGGGTGTACTCCATCATCACCACTTCCATGGCGAAAATCACCCCTGCAATAGGCGTATTGAAAGAGGCCGAAATACCCGCTGCGGTACCACATGCCACCAGCACCCTAAGGCTATTGTTGGGTAAGCGCATTTGCTGTCCCAAGCCACTGGCTGCAGCTGCGCCTAGATGAATCGCCGGGCCTTCGCGCCCAGCCGAGAGCCCACTCAATACCACCACCACACCGACCCACCACTGATTCAACCAATTACGTAATGGAAAACGGCCCTGATGATAGGTCAGGCGTTCAATCACATGTCCGACGCCCAGTTTGCGCGCCGCAGGCTTTTGCCGATAGAGCAACACGCCTACTAAAGTGACCGCGACTAAGGGCAGCAGTGAGCGCAGCCAGGGGGCCATACTCTCAAAAGCTTCAGGGTCGCCATTGGTCATATAGAGAGAAGCGCCCGTCTCCAACAGCAGCCGAAATGCCACCATGACAGCACCCGTGATTACCCCAGAGACAAGCCCCAACACGCAGAGCTGCGGAAGAGCATCGACATTAGCCAACTGGCGACGAAAGCTCTCTAAGGTAAAATCCGAACGGGAAAAAAGCGCCACGACGACCTTCCTTGTTATTAGTTCTAGTATTCTTGTGTTTCCATGCTCTTGTGTATCATAGCCCGATACGCTTCGACAGCCCGCAGCAATCTGCTTAGGCTGTTGTCATCTCTTCTATTTTGAAAATTATTCTAAAAGCTGTTTTAAAAACCGTTCTGCGCAACCCGCAAGGAGTGATTTGTGATTAAGGTCGGCATTGTTGGTGGTACCGGGTATACCGGCGTTGAATTACTACGGCTACTCGCCCAGCACCCACACGTTCACGTAACAGCGATTACTTCCCGCTCGGAAACAGGCGTGAAAGTGTGCGATATGTATCCCAACCTGCGTGGCCATTACGACTCCCTGGCGTTTAGCGAGCCGGATGCCAAACAGCTTGGCGCCATGGATGCGGTTTTTTTCGCCACCCCCCATGGTGTTGCCCACGCACTTGCAGGAGAACTGCTCGACAACGGTACGCGGGTTATTGACCTATCAGCAGACTTCCGGTTGCGCGATGCCGATGAGTGGAGCCGCTGGTACGACCAGCCCCATGGAGCGCCACAATTACTGGAAGAAGCCGTTTACGGTTTACCGGAAATGCACCGTGAAAAGATCAAAAACGCACGTTTAATTGCTGTGCCTGGGTGCTATCCCACCGCTGTCCAACTCGGTTATCTACCGCTATTGGAAGCGGGCTTGATTAATCCAAGCCAACTGATCGCCGACTGCAAATCAGGCGTTACTGGGGCAGGCCGCGGGGCCAAAGTGGGATCACTGCTCGCTGAAGCCAGCGAGTCGATGAAAGCCTATGGTGCCGGTGGCCACCGGCACCTACCGGAAATTAGCCAAGGGCTTAGAGATATCCTGCATGCTCCGATAGGCTTGACGTTTGTGCCTCACCTCACACCAATGATTCGGGGAATACACGCCACCCTTTACGGCCAGATAACCGCTGAACCGGGCGATCTTCAAGCACTGTTTGAGCAGCGCTACGCCAACGAACCGTTTGTTGATGTAATGCCCGCAGGCAGCCACCCTGAAACACGCAGTGTCAAAGGTATCAACACCTGCCGTTTAGCGGTTCACCGCCCCGGCAATGGCAATACCGTCGTAGTACTGTCGGTGATTGATAACTTGGTCAAAGGTGCCTCGGGTCAGGCGATCCAAAACCTCAACCTAATGTTCGGCTTTGACGAGAACACCGGACTGACCGCCCCTGCGCTAATGCCTTAAACACCTCACCAAAGCCAGTAGGCAGAGGCCAGCTCAGACAGGAGGTCATTTGACAGGACGTCAATTTAGCGCCCAGGGACGGGGCTACAGCGCCTCCTCGGCGAGCCGTTCTCTGCTTGATATATCAACACAATAGTTGACCAATTTGCTGGGAATTACCCATAATCACCCCCCAATGCCGATTTATTCGTTCTTAAAGCTCGCGGGAGGTACCCATGAGCGGTGCAGAAGCCTTTGTTCCGACCCCACTACTGCTGTCTGATAGCGCACGCAAACGTATTGATGCACTGATGGCAGAAGAGAAGAATCCATCCTTAAAACTACGGGTCTACGTGACCGGTGGCGGCTGTTCCGGTTTTCAGTACGGTTTCGACTTTGCAGAAAACGTCGCCGACGATGACACCGTTATTGAATTTGGTAAGGCTGCATTAGTCGTAGATCCGCTCTCTTACCAATATTTGGTAGGCTCTACCGTTGACTACGAAGAAGGGCTGGCAGGCGCACGTTTTCGCGTGCAAAACCCCAATGCCACCACTACCTGCGGGTGCGGCGCTTCCTTCATGGTCTAATCAGCGTTAACTCTCAACACTCCCCGTGACTTGACGCCTTGCCGGTTTCTCGCCAAGGTTGATAGGTCAATAACGGCTTAAAAGCGCTTTTAAACGATGTAAATCGCTTTAAAACTCGCGACATGCCACATAAAGCACGGGGAAACTTATGAAAGCAGTACTACCACTCAGTCTAACCAAAACCACGCTGGCTCTCGCACTGGGATTGGGCAGCGCTACCGCAGCCATGGCTGAATTGCCTACGGTTAACGTGGCCACTGACCCAAGCTTTGTGCCCTTCGAGATGATGGATCCAGAAACCGGTGAAATGATCGGCTTCGATATGGATATTATTAACGAAGTTGCCGAACGTGCTGGCTTCGAAGTTAACCTCACGACAATGGAATTTGCCGGCATTATTCCTGCCGTGCAAACCGGCAGCCAAGAGATCGCCATTGCCGGTACGACCATTACTGCTGAGCGTGCTGAGATCGTCGACTTCTCAGACCCCTACTACGACTCAGGCCTGCAGATTATTGTGCGCGCCGACAACGATGACGTTGAATCCATCGAAGACTTGGCCGGGCTTTCCATTGCCACGCGCATAGGTTCCACCAGCTACGACTTCCTGCAAGAAGAGTTGGGTGATGATGCAGATATCACGCCTTATCCTGCCATGAGCGACATGTACATGGCACTGCTGGGTCGCAATGTCGACGCCGTGTTCTACGATGCTCCTAACGTTGCCTATTTTGCCCAAACCCGTGGCGAAGGGCGCACCAAAGTTGTGGGCCCGCTATATGAAGGCCAACAGTACGGCATCGTTTTCCACAAAGGCAGCCAGTGGGTAGAACCTACTAATGAAGCGCTTGCTGCTATGAAAGAAGATGGTACCTACGACGAAATCTACGAAAAGTGGTTTGGTGAAGCACCTAGCGAAGAGTGAGTGTAAACACTTACCAATAGCGTAACGTCATGACAGGGCCGGGTGGCCACAACCCCCGGCCCTGATGCGTTTCCAATGTATCTGTCATCTGCTTTTTTGCTTCAGGAGTCTATGCGTGGACGTCAATTTCCAGTTTGATTGGGCGGCAGCGTTTGGGTCTATTCCCTATCTGCTACCGGGGATTCCCTGGACGCTGCTTATCTCGTTTGGTGGCCTCGCCATCGGTTTTTTCATCGGTATTTTCTTTGGTTTGTTACGTATTAGCCGGGTGCGCTGGCTACGCTGGCCGGCCATTTTTTACATCGAAGTGTTTCGCGGCACGCCTATCCTCGTCCAGGTGTTGTTTATTTTTTACGGTTTACCCCAACTACTGGGCAGCCCGATTAATGCGCTTGTTGCCGGTATCGCCGCCATTGCCGTTAACTCAGGGGCTTATATCTCTGAAATCGTACGAGGCGGTGTTCAGTCTATTGAGCGCGGTCAGCGTGAAGCGTCACTTTCACTAGGGCTTTCTCGTCCCCAGGCATTTCGCTATGTGATTTGGCCTCAAGCCTTCCGCCGCATGATTCCGTCACTCGGTAACCAAGGCATTATCAGCATCAAAGACACCTCACTCTTCTCAGTGATTGGCGTCGGTGAATTGGTGCGTCAGGGGCAAATTTATATCGCCACCACCTTCACCGCCCTTGAGGTCTACTTTATGGTCGCACTTATGTATCTCGCGATCACCTGGACGCTCTCAATCCTGCTACGCCAACTTGAGCGTAGAGGCCTGGTAGGACAATAAGGAAACGCACAATGAGCGAGACAATGAGCGGGACAATGAACAACGCAACGCAACCCATTGTGCGTATGCAGCAGCTCAATAAACACTTTGGCGCTCTGCACGTACTCAATGGTATTGATTTAGAAATTATCCCCGGCGAAGTGGTCGTCATTATCGGTGCCAGCGGTTCGGGTAAATCGACGCTGATTCGCTGTATTAACGGCTTGGAAGAGTTTCAAGCAGGTAGCTTGGTCGTTGACGGCAATGAACTGTTACCCCACGGCAAGAGCACCAAGGCACTACAAACCATCCGTACCGAAGTCGGCATGGTGTTCCAACAGTTCAACCTCTTTCCCCACTTAAGCGTTATCGACAACGTCACCCTGGCACCGATGAAAGTACGTGGTTTGAATCGTGCTGACGCGGTAAACACCGCTGAACGTCTATTGGATCGCGTGGGTATCGCGGATCAAGCCGACAAGTACCCAAGCCAGCTCTCAGGCGGTCAACAACAGCGGGTAGCGCTGGCACGTGCATTGGCAATGGAACCGCGCCTGATGCTGTTTGATGAGCCTACCTCGGCGCTTGACCCGGAAATGATCGGCGAAGTACTGGATGCGATGCGCGAACTTGCCAAAGAAGGCATGACGATGGTGATTGTCACTCATGAAATGGGCTTTGCCCGTGAAGTCGCTGACCGGGTTATTTTTATCCATAAAGGCGAAATTACTGAACAGGGGGCTCCTGAAACCTTGTTCGATTCGCCCCAACATGAACGCACTCAGTCATTCCTTGCCCGCGTCCTTAAGCACTAATTAAAGCAGTCAATTTCATATTAAAAGAGCCACTTTTTTGCACCAAATGACGCTTTTTTATCAGCCTGTCCACGTGACAGGCTTTTTTTTGCCTGTGGATAAAATATTTTTCTGTTTCGTTCCCTATCGTCTACAAGGCCTACTATCAGCGTCTCTTAGCATTAGCTCCACATCAACATGAGGTTGTTCACAGGTGCGGTAACAACTCAGGTACTGAGCGGTGGATAAGCAGTGCTTAGTTGTGACTGTGGATAAGGCGCTATTTCATCCACAGGCTTAACACCCTTTCCGCCCAGATAGTACGCTCTTCAAACATGTAGAAATCAACAGCGTAACTATCTGATAAAAAGAAGAATAAATAGCTTATGCACAGAATTTGTCCACACTAGTAGTTACAACATTTACAGAACTTCTCTTATTTTATATTTATGTTGTTATTAATAGAGGCTGATGATCCCTTCGAGGTGTGGAAAAACCTGACGGTTACCCACAGGGGGTTTATACTTGCCGCCTCATTGATCTAAGGTGCTCCTATCTGAAACGGACAGCACCGGTTCACATCATTCGTGCCCTATGGCACAAGACGAGGTGTCTCTTGAATTACCCCGACCGCTTTGACGTGATTGTCATCGGCGGTGGCCATGCGGGAACTGAAGCCGCACTGGCCTCTGCTCGCATGGGCTGTCAGACCCTACTGCTCACCCACAACATCGAAACCCTTGGCCAAATGTCGTGTAATCCTGCGATTGGTGGTATTGGCAAAAGCCATTTGGTCAAGGAAATTGATGCGTTGGGCGGCGCCATGGGGCTTGCTACAGATTTAGGTGGCATCCAGTTCCGCGTGCTCAATGCCCGTAAAGGCCCTGCCGTTCGGGCAACCCGAGCCCAGGCTGACCGTATTCGTTACAAAGCGGCTATCCGTGGAATGCTGGAAAACCAGCCCAACTTGACGATTTTCCAGCAGGCTGCTGGTGATCTGATTGTGGACAACCAAACCGTTCGTGGCGTAGTGACTGAAACGGGTATTCGCTTCCATGCCCAGAGTGTTGTGCTCTGCACGGGTACATTCTTAGGTGGTGTGATTCACATTGGATTGGATCAAAGCAAAGGCGGGCGAGCAGGCGATCCGCCTTCTAATGCCCTGGCCGAACGCTTAAGAGCCTTGCCGTTTCGCGTTGATCGCTTAAAAACCGGAACACCGCCAAGGATTGATGCTAAAACCGTCGACTTTTCTCAGTTGGAAGAGCAGCCAGGTGATACGCCAACGCCGGTAATGTCCTACCTAGGCTCACGGGAAATGCATCCACAGCAAGTAAGCTGCCATATTGCTCACACCAATCAGCAGACCCATGATTTGATCCTGGCGAACCTTGACCGCTCGCCGATGTATTCAGGAGTGATCGAAGGGGTGGGCCCGCGTTATTGCCCGTCAATTGAAGATAAAGTGCATCGCTTTGCCGATAAATCGAGCCACCAGGTATTTATCGAGCCCGAAGGCTTGGATACCCACGAGCTCTACCCCAACGGTATTTCAACCTCACTGCCGTTTGATGTGCAGATTCAGGTTGTGCGTTCGATCAAAGGCTTGGAAAATGCTCATATCACCCGGCCGGGCTATGCCATTGAGTATGACTTTTTTGATCCACGAGACTTAAAACACTCCCTGGAAACTAAATTTATCCACAACCTGTTTTTCGCCGGTCAGATCAACGGTACGACTGGCTACGAAGAAGCGGGTGCTCAAGGATTGTTGGCGGGGTTGAATGCTGCCCGTCGTGCCCAGGATCTGGAAGCATGGTACCCACGCCGCGATGAAGCCTATCTCGGTGTACTGGTCGACGACCTGATTACCATGGGCACCAAAGAGCCCTACCGGATGTTTACCTCCCGGGCCGAATATCGCTTATTACTGCGTGAAGACAACGCTGATTTACGCTTGACCGAAAAGGGTCGGGATTTAGGGCTTGTTAACGACACTCGCTGGGCAGCATTTAGTAAGAAACGGGATGCTATCGAGCAGGAAACCGCGCGACTAGCCACCCTCTGGGTTCAACCAGGCAGCCCTGCCGCTGAAAAAGTGGCGGAAAAAACCGGTGCTCCGCTATCAAGGGAATATTGTTTAAGTGATCTGCTCAAGCGTCCAGAGTTAAGCTATAACGATCTAGCCAACTTGCCAGGTATTGAAGGCACGCTAGTGACCGATGAAGCGGTTGCTGAACAGGTGCAAATTCAAGCCAAGTATCAAGGCTACATTGATCGTCAACAGGATGAGATCGATAAGCTCAAGCGCCATGAAGCAACGCCACTGCCCGCAGAGTTGGACTATTTAAAAGTGGAAGGCTTATCTAACGAGATTCGTCAAAAGCTTGCCGAAGCGCGCCCGGAAACGCTTGCCCACGCCGCACGTATTTCAGGGGTCACCCCAGCCGCTGTATCGATTTTGCTGGTTCACCTTAAAAAGCGTCGGCTGGTAGCAGCGGCAGAGGTAGTTAACGGATGAGTTCGTTAACTGCTCTATTGAAAAGCTTGCCTACAAGCGTACCAACACGACTGGATCAGGGACTTAGCCAGCTCGCCATCACCGCCGATGCACATCAGCGTGAGCAACTGCTAGGCTTACTGGCACTGTTGCACAAGTGGAATGGGGCTTATAACCTCACAGCGGTACGTGATATTGACGATATGGTGTCGCGTCACGTACTGGACAGCGCAGCTGTTTTACCTTTTGTGCAAGGTCCGAGTCTGCTTGATGTGGGAGCTGGCCCTGGTTTACCTGGTTTAGTTCTCGCGATTTTAAAGCCTGAGCTTGCGGTAACGCTGCTAGACAGCAATGGCAAGAAGGTGCGTTTTCAACGCCAAGCAGTGATGGAACTCGGTATTCAAAATGTTACGCCTGTGCAAGCGAGGGTTGAGCAATTTAAGACGGCTACCTTTGATCAGGTGATTTCCCGCGCATTTGCAAGCTTAGTGGATTTTGTCACGCTAACCCGTGAGCTCCCTGCTGCCAATGGACAGTGGCTAGCCATGAAAGGCCCGGGAGCAGACGACGAACTGCGCGATCTGCCCCCCGGCATCTGTTTACACATGCGTCATCTGCTGGAAGTGCCTTTTGAAGTCGCCCAGCGGCAGTTGTTGATTCTGACCCAGGAAGGAGTTGAGTAAGTGAGCCAGATCATTGCCCTGACCAACCAAAAAGGCGGCGTGGGCAAGACCACCTCGGCCGTTAACTTGGCGGCCAGTCTCGCTGCGCTCGACCGTCGCGTACTGCTGGTGGATCTTGACCCGCAAGGTCATGCCTCCATGGGGAGTGGCATCGACAAATATGAACTGGATAAAAGTGTTCTTGATGTACTCTTGGGCGAAGCAACAGCGGCGGAAGCGATTGTTAAAAAGCTAGCCGTTAAGTATGACGTTCTGCCGGGTAACGGAGATCTCACCGCGGCCGAAGTTGAACTGCTGGATCGCGACAAAAGCGAAAGCTGCTTAACCACCGCGCTTGCCTCGGTATCTGATGAATATGACGTGGTGTTGATCGACTGCCCGCCATCGTTGAATATGCTCACCGTTAACGCGCTGACGGCTTCTGATAGCGTACTGATCCCCCTTCAGTGTGAATTTTACGCGCTGGAGGGGCTATCGGCACTGCTTGATACCGTTGAGCAGATTAAACAAAACGTTAATCCGGACCTAGCGATTGCAGGCATATTGCGCACCATGTATGACAAACGCACTAGCCTAACGCGAGAAGTGGACAAACAGTTGCGAGACTATTTTGGCGATATGCTGTTAAAAACTACCATTCCTCGCAACGTTAAAGTTGCTGAAGCGCCGAGCCACGGACTACCCGTGACGCAATATGCCCGGTTCTCACGGGGGAGTCAGGCCTATCGTGTGTTAGCAAAAGAGATGATTCGTCGCCTTTCTCTTTAACACTCTTCACTTCAACTTTTCAATTCAAAAAAAGGGGCGCTGAAAAAAATGAGGGAAAGCGAATGACGCGTAAACCCGCCCTGGGACGTGGACTGGATGCCCTGATTGGAGCCGGTGCCCGTCGCCGTGACAGCTTAGAAGTGGCCGGTAGTAATAAGTCACAAGAGCTTGCCCACGCAGCGCTTAATGTTGCTGCAGATGAGGTAGCTGAAGATCGCCTCGAGCGTTTACCGTTAGGCCAGCTAACCCGCGGTAAATACCAGCCGCGTCGCGATATTCAGCCAGAAGCATTAGAAGAGCTAGCTGATTCTATTCGTGCTCAAGGGGTTATGCAGCCTATCGTGGTGCGTCCTATTGGCGTGGATCGCTATGAAATTATTGCCGGCGAGCGTCGCTGGCGGGCGGCTCAGCTTGCTGAGTTGGATGTCATCCCGGCCGTTATTCGTGAAGTAAGCGACGAAGTGGCGTTGGCATTAGCGCTAATTGAAAATATTCAACGTGAAAATCTTAATGCCATTGAAGAAGCCATGGCGCTCAAGCGCCTCGGCGAAGAGTTTGAACTTACTCAGCAGCAGATTGCTGACGCGGTGGGTAAATCGCGTACTCAAGTGGCCAACTTGCTACGTCTGTTGGCGCTCGACCCAGAAGTACAAACACTGCTCGAACGAGGCGATCTTGATATGGGGCATGCGCGGGCGTTGCTGACCTTAAGCAGTGCCCAGCAGCGACAGGTGGCTCACGAGGTCGTCAATAACGATATGACCGTGCGGGCAACTGAAGCGCTGGTGAAAAAGGTTCAAACCAACCAAGCACCGGATAAGGCGCCTAGTCGCCCCCCTAAAGTGCCCGATGTGGCCCGGCTTGAAACTCACCTTGGTGAGTTATTGGGCGCGCCGGTTTCCATTGATCACGGTCAAAAAGGCAAAGGAAAGCTAACCATCCGTTATACAAGCCTGGAAGAGTTAGACGGCATTTTAGCGCATATTAAATAGCAGGCTATTCAATATAGCGTAAGAAGTGGGCTTTTTTTGCCTCTTTGGTCGCAAATCGACCCCTAAGTAGGCAAAATTGGTGCGTCTCGGTTGAAGGTGCGATAGCGGTTCCCTATAATCCGCCGGTGTTTGTATAAATGTTGTGGCAGATAGTGTTGAAAGATCTTTTTTAAAATATTTATCACGCTAGCGTTACAACACATCATCCTAGCGTCGCGAATCAACGTAGGAAATGGCTGGGCAAATGCAGAGAGTTACCATTACCCAGCGACGGCGTTTGGATTTTAAACGACTATTTCAAGCTCAAATGGTCATGACCCTGCTTGTCATGATCGTGGCTGCCTGGCGAGCTGATCAACAGGCGGTCTTATCTGCTTGGCTAGGTGGAATGATAAGTTTGCTGCCGTCCATGTATTTCGTCTGGCGCGGCACTCGCCAGTCGCGAGGCAAACAGCAACAACGCAATGTGTTGAATTTTTATCAAGCAGTAATGGGTAAGTTTGGTTTGACGGTGGCACTTTTTGCGCTGGTTTTTGTACTAGTGCCTCCTTCAAACCCAGCTTTTTTCTTTGTCGCCTATGTGGTGGCCCAACTCATGCACTGGCTAACACCATGGCTGGTACATGAACGGTCGACCCCCAAAACCTGAGGAAGCAGTATGGCAGCGGATAATGAAGTATCGGCCATCTATTACATACAGCATCACCTCCAGAACCTAACGTTCGGGAAACACCCTGACAACGGATGGTCGTTGGCATCAACGTCGACTGAAGCCGTTGAAATGGGATTTTGGGCAATTCACCTGGATACCATGGGCTGGTCTATTGGTATGGGAGTGCTGTTCCTATGGCTTTTCCGTAAAGCCGGAAAGGTTGCGACCACTGGCGTACCAGGTGGGCTACAAAACGCCGTCGAGATGGTGTTTGAATTTATCGAAAACCTCACGCGCTCAACGTTTCATGGGCAAAATAAAAATATTGGCCCCATTGCCTTGACGCTATTCATGTGGATTTTGTTGATGAATAGCATGAAGTTGATACCGGTTGATTACCTGCCGGAACTGTTCGGCAAGCTGGGTTTCGAGTACATGAAAGTCGTTCCCACCACCGATATTAATGCCACCTTAGGCATGGCTATCGGGGTATTTCTGATGATTATCTATTACAGCTGTAAAGTGAAAGGTATCGGTGGGTTTGGTAAAGAATTGGCCCTCACCCCCTTCAACACATGGTGGCTTGCACCTTTTAACCTGATTCTTGAGATTGTTGGTCTACTGGTCAAACCCATTAGTCTCGGCTTTCGTCTCTTCGGCACCATGTTTGCCGGCGAAGTCATTTTTATCCTGATCGCCCTTCTGCCGTTCTGGGCCATCTGGATGCTGGATGTGCCCTGGGCCATCTTCCACATCTTAGTGGTATCGTTGCAGGCTTTCATTTTCACGACGTTAACGATCGTGTACCTGAGTGCCGCCCACGAGCACCACTGATCAAGAGCAACGTTTTGCAATAACCCCTAACCTTAAACCCTTGAACTTAACGCACTATTAGGAGTTTCATCATGGATATCGTCTACATTGCAGCTGCCTTCATGATCAGTGTTAGCGCCCTGACTACTGGCTTCGGTTTCGCCATATTGGGTGGTAAGTTGCTAGATAATACTGCCCGTCAGCCTGAGCTAGCCGACCAACTGCAGACCAAAACCTTCATTATGGCTGGTCTGTTAGATGCGGTTCCGATGATCGGTGTTGGTATTGCGATGTACCTGATTTTCGTTGTTGCCGGTTAATGACTGCTTAACCGAGCGGTTTCCCGCTCGGTTTTGTTTCACTCCGGTCGCCACGAACTTGTCAGAGGTACATTCCTGTGAATATCAACATGACGCTTATCGGGCAGACGATCGCCTTCGCGATCTTTGTCTGGTTTTGCATAAAGTATGTGTGGCCTCCGATCAGCAACGCGCTTCACGAGCGTCAGAAGAAAATTGCTGATGGCTTAGACGCAGCCAGCCGTGCTACCCGTGATCTTGAGCTTGCTCAAGAACGCGCAGAGCAACTGCTGCGTGAAAGCAAGGAGCAAGCTTCTCAGATTCTTGAGCAGGCCAACAAGCGCTCTGCCCAGATGATTGAAGAAGCCCGCGAGCAAGCCCGCGCCGAAGGCGAGCGCCTAGTAGCGAGTGCCCGTTCTGAGATTGACCAAGAGCTGAACCGTGCAAAAGAAGAGCTTCGTGCTCAGGTCTCTACTCTTGCCATTATGGGTGCCGAGCGTGTTCTACAAGCTTCGGTCGACGAACAAGCACATCGCAAGTTACTTGATGAGCTTGCCGCTGAATTGTAAGGAGGTGAACCATGGCGGAATTACTGACCGTCGCTCGTCCTTACGCTAAAGCGGCGTTTGAATACGCGCGCGATAATGATGCGCTTGATAGCTGGTCACAATCGCTAAACTTCCTAAGCGTTGTGGTCGCTGACAGCGATGTTCGTCGTTTGCTGAGCAACCCAACCCTTAAAAACGATAAAAAAGTATCCCTGCTGACTGACATGACGCCAGGCGAGCAGGATGAGGCTTTACACCGTTTTTTGGTTGTTTTGGCAGAGCAAGGTCGACTGATGTCACTCTCATCAATCGCTGATCAGTTTGAGCACCTGCGTGCTGAACATGAACAGCGTATTGAAGTGAACGTCATCTCTGCTTACAAGCTTGATAGTAAACAGAAGACCAAGCTGGCAAACGCGCTCAAGAAACGTCTGAATCGCGAAATCTCCATTACTACTCAAGTGGACAAGTCGCTTATCGGTGGTGTGATCCTGCGTGCTGGAGACACCGTCATTGACGGGTCGATACGTGGTCGATTGAACCGCCTTTCCGAAGCGCTAACCGCTTGAGTCTGAGGGACATGGCATGCAGCAACTGAATCCTTCCGAGATCAGCGACATCATCAAGCAGCGAATTGAGAAGCTTGACGTCGCATCCGAAGCCCGTAATCAGGGCACCATCGTTAGCGTTTCCGACGGTATCGTGAAAATTCACGGCCTCGAAGACGCAATGTTTGGTGAAATGATTGAATTCCCCAACAGCATTTTTGGCATGGTACTTAACCTGGAGCGTGACTCCGTAGGTGCCGTGGTGCTGGGCGACTACCTGCAGCTTGAAGAGGGCATGACCGCGACTTGTACCGGTCGTATTCTTGAAGTGCCGGTTGGCCCTGAGCTGATTGGTCGCGTGGTCGATGCGCTAGGTAACCCCATCGATGGCAAAGGCGATATTAACGCTAAAATGACCGACGCCGTTGAGAAAGTGGCACCGGGCGTTATCACTCGTCAGTCTGTTGATGAGCCGATTCAAACCGGTCTTAAGTCAATCGACGCTATGGTGCCGATTGGCCGTGGTCAGCGTGAGTTGATTATCGGTGACCGTCAGATTGGTAAGTCCGCAATTGCCATTGATGCGATCATCAACCAGAAAGGCAAAGGCGTTACCTGTGTCTACGTGGCAATTGGTCAGAAACAGTCGACCATTGCGAACGTAGTACGCAAGCTTGAAGAGCACGGCGCCATGGGTCACACCATTGTTGTCGCCGCTGGCGCTGCCGATCCTGCACCGATGCAGTTCTTAGCACCCTACTCTGGCTGCACCATGGGCGAATACTTCCGCGATCGCGGTGAAGACGCGCTGATTGTGTATGACGACCTTTCCAAGCAGGCCGTGGCTTACCGTCAGGTATCGCTGCTGCTGCGTCGTCCGCCAGGCCGTGAAGCTTATCCCGGTGACGTGTTCTATCTCCACTCGCGTCTGCTCGAGCGTGCTGCTCGCGTCAACGTCGACTATGTTGAGAAGTTCACCAACGGTGAAGTGAAAGGCAAAACCGGTTCCTTAACCGCGCTGCCAATCATCGAAACTCAGGGTGGCGACGTATCTGCGTTCGTACCGACCAACGTGATTTCGATCACCGATGGTCAGATCTTCCTGGAAACCAACCTGTTTAACTCCGGTATTCGTCCGGCGATTAACGCAGGCCTGTCGGTTTCTCGTGTAGGTGGTGCGGCACAGACCAAAATCATCAAAAAGCTGGGCGGTAGTGTTCGTCTGGCCTTGGCTCAGTACCGTGAACTGGCGGCTTTCTCGCAGTTTGCGTCTGATCTGGATGAAGCTACACGTAAGCAGCTTGAGCACGGTCAGCGTGTTACCGAGCTGATGAAGCAGAATCAGTACTCGCCGATGTCGGTAGCAGAAATGGCGCTGTCGTTGTATGCCGCCAACGAAGGTTACCTGGATGATGTTGAAGTGCCCAAAGTGTTGGACTTCGAACGTGCCCTGCACAATTACATGAAGTCGGAACACGGCGAACTAATCGACAAAATCAATCAGACCGGCGACTACAATGGTGAGATTCAAGACGGCTTGAAGTCGGGTCTCGAGAAGTTCAAGGCGACTCAGAGCTGGTAATGACTGGTCCGCCTGTGATGGGCGGGCTTGCATGCTTTCTGTGAGCCACGAACGAAGGGTAGATCGCTATGGCAGCTGCAAAAGAGATACGCACCCAGATCGGGAGCATTAAAAATACGCAGAAGATCACCAGTGCCATGGAAATGGTGGCTGCATCGAAAATGCGTAAAGCACAAGATCTGATGAGGGCCAGTAAGCCCTACGCCAAACAGATCCGTAATGTGGTTGCCCACATTGCCGATGCCGATGTAGATCAAGAAGATCTGCATCCTTACATGGTGGAACGGCCGGTCAATCGCGTGGGTTACATCGTGATTTCTACCGACCGTGGTCTGTGTGGCGGCTTAAACCACAACCTTTTTAAAGCCTTGCTGAAAGAAGCCGCAAGCTGGAAAAAGGAAGGCGCTGAACTGGATTTTTGCGCCCTTGGCGCCAAGGCCAGCAGCTTTTTCCGTAACTACGGCGGTAATTTGGTCGCGGCGAAAAGTGGTTTAGGTGAAGCCCCCACTGTTGAGGGGTTGATCGGCAGTATCAAGGTCATGCTCGAAGCATACGATGAAGGGCGTCTTGACCGGCTGTACGTGGTGCACAATGAGTTTGTGAATACCATGACGCAAAAGCCTGTGGTTCGCCAGATTCTGCCGCTGTCACCTGATATGGGTGCAGAAGACGCTGAGCAAGACAACGAAAACGCCCGTCCCGGAAGCTGGGACTACCTGTATGAACCGGATGCCAAGGCGCTGCTCGATAGCCTGTTGGTTCGTTTCATCGAATCACAGGTGTATCAGGCGGTAGTGGAAAACGGCGCCTGCGAACAAGCAGCCCGAATGATCGCTATGAAAAGTGCCACTGACAACGCGGGCGGCCTGATCGACGATCTGGAGATGGTGTACAACAAGGCCCGTCAGGCCGCCATCACCCAGGAAATTTCTGAGATCGTCGGCGGCGCTGCTGCCGTATAACGCCTAGGGAGCCTTCTTTTTACAATGGCTCCCGGCAGACAGGTTTCATTTGCAGGTTTTAGAGAGGAACCAAGATGAGCGGACGTATCGTACAAATCATCGGCGCGGTGATTGACGTAGAGTTTCCGCGGGACACAGTGCCCAAGGTCTACGACGCGCTAAAGGTCTCCGATGTTGAGACTATCCTCGAAGTCCAGCAGCAGCTGGGCGACGGCGTGGTGCGCACCATCGCCATGGGCTCCACTGAGGGTCTAAAGCGTAGCATGGAGGTTACCAATACTGGTGCCGCCATCTCCGTACCCGTGGGTAAGGAAACGCTAGGCCGGATCATGAACGTTCTCGGTGAGCCGATCGACGAAGCGGGTCCGATCGGTGAGCTAGAGCGTATGCCGATCCACCGTAAAGCACCCAGCTATGCCGACCAAGCAGCCTCTAACGAGCTGCTGGAAACTGGCATCAAGGTTATCGACTTGGTCTGCCCGTTTGCTAAGGGTGGTAAAGTTGGCCTGTTTGGCGGTGCCGGTGTAGGTAAAACCGTTAACATGATGGAGCTTATCCGCAACATCGCCACCGAGCACAGCGGCTACTCTGTATTCGCCGGTGTAGGTGAGCGTACGCGTGAGGGTAACGACTTCTATCATGAAATGACCGAATCCAACGTTATCGATAAGGTATCGCTGGTTTACGGTCAGATGAACGAGCCGCCGGGTAACCGTCTGCGCGTAGCATTGACCGGCCTGACCATCGCCGAGAAATTCCGTGATGAAGGCCGCGACGTACTGCTGTTCGTCGATAACATCTACCGTTACACCTTGGCCGGTACAGAAGTATCTGCACTGCTGGGCCGTATGCCTTCAGCGGTAGGTTACCAGCCGACGCTGGCAGAAGAGATGGGCGTTCTGCAGGAACGTATCACCTCGACCAAGACCGGCTCTATCACTTCCGTACAGGCCGTTTACGTGCCTGCGGATGACTTGACTGACCCGTCTCCGGCGACCACCTTCTCGCACCTTGATGCTACCGTGGTACTGGCACGTTCTATCGCTGAATTGGGTATTTACCCAGCGATTGATCCGCTGGACTCCACCTCACGTCAGCTGGATCCGCTAGTCGTTGGTGAAGAGCACTATGCCACCGCACGCGGTGTGCAGAACGTTCTTCAGCGCTACAAAGAGCTTAAAGATATTATTGCGATCCTGGGTATGGACGAGCTGTCTGATGAAGATAAGCTGGCGGTCTCCCGTGCGCGTAAAATCCAGCGCTTCTTATCGCAGCCGTTCTTCGTCGCTGAGGTATTCACCGGATCACCAGGTAAGTATGTTTCGCTGAAAGACACTATCAGTGGCTTCCAGGGCATCCTTGCTGGCGAATACGACGATATGCCGGAACAGGCCTTCTACATGGTCGGTTCAATCGACGAAGCTGTCGATAAAGCCAACCAGATGAAGAAGTAATCCCGTCCATTAGGGGGATTCGCTATGGCGAATAGCTTCACATGCAATATCGTCAGCGCTGAAGCATCTATCTTCTCAGGCAAGGTTGAGCAGGTAATTGCTTCCGGGGTTATGGGTGACCTGGGTATTTTGCCAGGTCACGTACCCTTGTTGACGGAGCTTCAGCCGGGTCCGATCCGCGTGATCCACGATGATGGCAAGGAAGAGAACTTCTTTGTCTCAGGTGGCTTCATGGAAGTCCAGCCGGATGTGGTGACGATTCTGGCTGATGCTGCTTCGCGTGCCAGCGACCTCAATGAGGCTGCAGCCGAGGAAGCACGTCAGCAAGCGCTGAAAGCCTTTAATGAGAAGTCAACGGAGCTTGATTATACCCGAGCGGCCGCTGAACTTGCCGAAGCCGTTGCCCAGTTGCGTACGATTCAGCAACTGCGCAAAAAGGCCGGTAAAGGCTGATACCACGCGTTGGCGTGAAATAAACGCCCCTTGAACCCGTTAACAAGGGTTCAAGGGGCTTTTTTATGTCTGCTAGTATGATTCACTAAGTCGGTAGCACTAAGTTTGTCAGCGTGAAGGGGAGAGCCATGGCATTGAATGATGAAAGCCTACGGGAATTAAAAGCCGAGCTGCTCGACGAGTTAGCCAAGGACGCGCCAAGTAAATCGCTGCTCTCATTACGTCTTGCCGAAACCCGCTCAGCGGATATTGGTGAAGTGCTTGAGGAGATGATTGAAGATGATGAAGAGCTGCCCTCGGCGCTCTCACTGTTGGATATCTTGTCTGCCGAGCGTGCTGCTAACGTGCTGGGCTACTTGCCTGGGGAAAGCCAGCTTGAAGTCGTCGGTGAGTTGGGTGATACCCAGGTACTCAAGCTACTGGAAGAGATGGGGTCAGATGAACGAGCCGATCTCTTTAATTTATTGGATGAAGACCGCCGTGAAGCGCTGTTGCGCCGTATGGCTCATCAAGAGCGTGAAGATTTAAAGCGACTTGCCAGCTACGAAGAGGGCACCGCTGGCGCCATTATGACCTCTGACTATGTCGCCATAGCCAGTGGCATGACGGTGTCTCAAGCCATGATGCGGGTACGCCAAACAGCCCCCGATGCGGAAACAGTTTATCAATTATACGTGCTGGATAGTGAAGGGCATCTGATTGGCACCATGTCGTTGCGCCAATTAATGGTGGCGCGCCCCGGGGCCTTGGTGGATGACATCATGATTAAAGATGTTATTAGTACTACAGTCGATGAAGAGCAGGAAGAAGTCGCTCGTATTGTTGCGCGTTACGACTTGCTAGCGTTGCCTGTGATTGATCATGATGGGCGAATGGTGGGGATAGTGACCCACGATGACGCCATGGACGTGGCTGAATCTGAGGCAACGGAGGATTTCCATAAAGGGATGTCGATCGGCCAGCTGGAAGATGGCGTTAGCCGTGTACCGCTCTGGAGTCTCTACCGTAAGCGGGTGACGTGGTTGGTACTGCTGGTATTTGCCAACCTATTCTCGGGTGCCGGGATTGCCTATTTTGAAGAGACGATTGCGGCGCAAGTGGCCTTGGTATTCTTTTTACCGTTGCTGATCGGTAGTGGTGGTAACGCCGGTGCTCAGGCAGCTACGTTGATGGTGCGTGGTATGGCAACCGGCGATGTTGGCGTTAAAGATTGGGGTAAGTTACTAGGACGCGAGTTATTAGTAGCCGGTGCGTTGGGTATCACGATGGCGATTGCCGTCACACCTATCGGCATCATGCGGGGCGGTGAGGCGCTAGCGATGGTCGTTGCCTTGAGCATGGTTACCATCGTGCTGTTTGGTAGCCTGCTTGGGATGTGTCTACCGTTCGTACTAGAACGCTTCAAGGTCGACCCCGCTACGGCATCGGCACCGCTGGTAACCACCTTAATTGATGCGTCAGGGGTAGTGATCTACTTCAGTATTGCCACAGCATTGCTCTCTGGTATGTAACCAACCGTTCTGTATAAAACCTAGCGCATTGAACTGCTGGCGGCGCGAGTAATAAACATCACTTCGACATGACCCAGCCACTCAATATCGTAAGCCAGCGCTTTTAACTGGCTTGCGAGGCATTGAGGGGGCTGGTTAACCGCATCATCAATAATTAAAGAGACCGATACCTTGTCATCTAGGTAGTGCAACTGAAGCTCATTCAGCGTCCGCCACACCGGGTGGGTATACCAACGGGCATCAAGCGCTGCTTCGACTTCAGGACGCAGGGGTAATCCGGGTAGACGGCTTGGGTCGCCTGCGCCCGCATCATCTTCTGGATCGACGTGGAAGATAACGTCAGTTAGCGCGGGAAATTCGTGGCGCAAGCGGCGGCTAACTTCGTTACCGATTTCATGGGCTTCTGAAACGGTTATTTTAGGACCCACAACCACATGTAAGTCGACCATTACCCAGCCGGCTGATTGGCGTGTGCGCAGATCATGTACGCTATCCACCCCCGGGACGCTGCGGGCGACATCGTGCATCTGATTCTGTACGTCAACGGGTAACGCGGTATCAACCAGTTCTCTGGCGGATTCCCACAGTAAGTCTAAGCCAACTTTACCGACTAATAAGCCGACAATAATGGCGGCCACAGCGTCTAGCCAACCTAACCCAAACTGGGCTCCCACCAGGGCTACTAGCACCACGGCGGTGGATAAAGCATCGCTGCGCGAATGCCAGGCGTTGGCTTCGAGTAATTTCGACTTTACCCGTTTGGCGACCCGCATGGTGTAGCGGAAAATCCACTCTTTGCTAAACAGTGCGATTACTGTAATCACAATCGCCAGCAAGCCAGGGGCGTTGACTTCCGTGCCACTAAACAGGCGATGCAAACTCGACCAGGCAATACCTCCTGCCACGAAAATCAGTACGCTTCCCAGCAGCAGTGTGGTGAGTGTTTCAATACGACCATGGCCGTAATGGTGATCTTTATCGGGCTCTTGGCGCCCGTAATGAATGGCCGCTAGCACAAAGCCATCGGTGACTAAATCAGACAGGGAGTGAATACCATCCGCGATCAGCGCGGCGGAACCGACCATAAAGCCAATCGTCACTTTGACGATACTCAGTACAGCATCAAGCCAGGCGCCAATATAGGTGACGCGCTTGGCATCTTGGCTATGTAGCTCTTTGTTGTGAACCACTGGCGTTTCGATGGTCTGAGTCATGGGTACCTTAAGAGGCCGCACACTTGCAATAGTCATCTATTGTAGCGCACTCCTCTTGTTCCTCTATAGCCCCCACTTGCCCTGCGCTGTAAAACCGCGCTTTTTAGCAGCAACACTAGTGCTTGTGTACAAAGGTCAAAGTTTGAACATGCGAAAATGAGCGGAAGTAAAGGCAATGGCGGACAAAGAATTAGCGTATGTGTATCCTTAAGCGCCTTTACAAAAAATCACATTAATTTTTATACACAGGATTACCTATGGATTGGCTTCAGGTGGTGGTGTTAGCGGTTGTACAGGGAGTATCTGAGTTTTTACCCGTTTCTAGTTCTGCTCATCTGATTTTGGTGCCTGTATTAACAGCCTGGGAAGATCAGGGGCTGGCATTTGATGTTGCGCTGCATTTAGGAAGTTTGTCCGCTGTCATTATCTATTTTTGGCGGGAAATTTGGCAAATGGTAACCAGTAGCCTAGCTGCAATAGGCGGTAAAGGGGTGGATCAGGATGCTCGACTAGCCTTTTGGGTGGTATTGGCGACACTTCCCGTGAGTATAGTTGGTCTACTGCTACACGATGTTATTTCTAACTATATGCGTTCTACGCTGATTATTGGAGTTAGCTTAATTGGTTTCGGGATATTGTTGGGGTATGCCGATTGGTATAAGCGTGGAACGCGTAATGAGTACCAACTGAGCCTAAAGGACGTGTTGATTATTGGTGGAGCCCAGGCACTGGCGCTCATTCCAGGCACTTCTCGGTCGGGAATCACCATTACAGCGGCCCTCATGGTGGGGATGAGCCGCGAAGGGGCTGCTAGGTTCTCTTTTCTACTGTCGATTCCGGTTATTGTCTTAGCGGGTGGTTTAGAAGCGGTGGGGTTATTTCGTGAACCCCAAACAGTTGACTGGATAGCGATGTTGGTAGGAACCTTGCTATCAGGTATAAGCGCTTATTTGTGTATCCACTACTTCTTAGTAATTATTAAAAAATTGGGAATGCAGCCTTTTGTTATCTATCGCGTGCTATTTGGCGCTTGGCTGCTATGGTTCTTTCATTTTTAAGCGCTTTTATTAAGTGCATTATTTTAGGGCAAAGCAGCTATGAACAACGCTGGTGGGCAGGCGTCTTTAAGTAAACAGAGTGTTGGGCATAAGGTTGTGTGTGGGGGGGCGCTATTACTGATGGCGCTGGTCATGGGAGGTTGCTCAGAAAATGATCGCCCGTTGGAGTCGCCGGTACGTTTTGAGGGCAATATTTTTGGCACCTTTTATCAAGTGACCATTACGGATCCGCTGACACTGGGCCAATCACAGGCGTTGGAAGAGGGATTCTTGGCCGAACTTGAAAGCGTTGATCAAGCGATGTCCACTTACCGCGATGATGCTGAACTGATTGCCTTCAACGAGGCTCCACTGGAAGAGTGGCAGCCGCTCTCTAATGAGCTTATTGAAGTACTGGCGATTAGCCAATCGGTGGCTGAATCCAGCCATGGTGCCTTCGATATTACGATTGGTGACGTGGTTAATTTATGGAGTTTTGGCCCTGGGGCGCGGCCGGAAACCGTGCCTTCCGATGAAGACTTGGCCGAACAGCTCGCTAAGGTGGGCTTTGATGCGGTCGAAATCGATGCCCAAGCGATGCAGGCCCGGCGTAACCGCGATGTGTTTGTTGATCTTTCTGGCGTGGCTAAAGGTCATGCCACTGATCGTGTCGCTGCGTTTTTAGATCAGCAGGGTATAGAGCACTATTTAGTCAATTTAGGTGGTGACCTAATTGCCAAGGGCCAGCGCGATACACAAGAGCAAACCCCATGGCGCATTGGTATTGAAGTACCTGAGGATGGGCAGCAGCGGGCGCAACATATTATCCCGTTGGAGAATATGTCGGTGGCCACTTCTGGTGACTACCGCAACTATTTTGAAGTCGATGGGGAGCGGTTCTCTCATACCATTGACCCGCGTACAGGTCAGCCTGTTGCCCACCGCCTCGTATCGGTATCCGTTTTTCACCCCTCTAATGCGTGGGCCGATGCGTGGGCAACGGCGCTTATGGTCGTGGGTGAGGAGGAGGCTATGCAGATAGCGGTGGATAACAGTCTCAAAGTATTGCTGCTTATTCGCAACGGAGACGCGTGGCAGAGCCTCGCTAGCCCCGAATTTGTTAATGTTTTTGGTGACGCGCTGGCGAATGAGTTGGGTATTGAACAACTTCCGGCTGCTTCGGGAACGCCAGACCCAACACTTCAAACTACCATGCCCATCGATCAACCCGTAACAGGTGAATAATATGCACGAACTGGATATCGTCATTCTTGCGGCGGGTAAAGGCACGCGTATGCGTTCACAAACTCCCAAAGTGCTGCATACCTTGGCAGGCAAGCCGATGGTACAGCATGTATTGGATACCGCCTCCACACTTCACCCTGACCGTACCCATGTGGTGATTGGTCATGGTGCTGAACAGCTGCGCGTGGCGCTGGCTGAAAATTCAGTACAGTTTGCTGTTCAAGCCGAACAGAAGGGTACGGGGCATGCAGTTGCACAAGCGCTTGAACAGTTAGGTACCGGTAAAGTATTGATTCTTTACGGTGATGTGCCGCTTTTAAAGCGCGAATCGTTAGTTGAGCTTTTGGCCCATGTCGATGAGCAGCATATGGGGTTGCTAACGGTGACCCTGGATGATCCATCCGGCTATGGACGGATTGTGCGCAACGATGCTGGCAATGCGGTAGCCATTATTGAGCAAAAAGATGCTACCAGCACCCAGCTTGCCATCAAAGAGTGCAATACCGGCATTATGGCTATGACCAGCGCTCAGCTAAAGCGCTGGTTGCCACAGCTCTCCTCTGAAAATGCTCAGGGCGAATATTACCTGACAGATGTCATTGCTATGGCGGCGGAAGAGGGGATTAAGGTGCGTACTACCCAGCCCTTTAGCGCCGTGGAAGTAGAAGGCGTCAACAACCGGGCGCAAATGGCCCGCTTGGAGCGCGCTTATCAACTAAAACTTGCCGATAAATTAATGGATCAGGGCGTCGCGCTAGCTGACCCTGCACGCTTGGATATACGTGGGCGTTTAGTCTGCGGCCATGATGTGTTTATCGACGTGGGCTGTGTGTTTGAAGGTGACGTTGAGCTTGGCGAAGGTGTACGTATTGGTCCTTACTGCGTGATTAAAAACAGTAAGATAGGTGCGGAAAGCGTAATAGATACCCACAGCGTGATAGACGGTACCGTCGCGGCTGGCTTTAACCAAATTGGTCCTTTTGCCCGATTACGCCCTGGTACGCGGTTAGCGGTAAAAGCCAAAGTAGGTAATTTTGTCGAAACCAAAAATGCGGAAGTGGGCGAAGGCAGCAAAATTAACCATTTAAGTTATGTTGGTGACGCTCACTTAGGTCGAGATGTGAACGTAGGGGCTGGCACTATTACCTGCAATTATGACGGTGCAAACAAGCATCGTACCGAGATTTGCGATCAGGCCTTTATCGGTTCTAACACCGCGTTAGTGGCCCCAGTCACAATAGGCAAAGGGGCGACGATAGGCGCGGGTTCAACAATCGCTAAAGACGTTGCCGACTACGCCTTGGCGGTGACACGCAGTCGTCAGTTAGAAAAAATTGATTGGCAGCGCCCCAGTAAGCGCACAGAGCAATAGTTATTAAAGACAACTCTTAAAGATAGTTCTTAAAAAAGCCTTAAACAGTGTTCTTAAAATAGCGCTATGAATCATTAAAAAAGAGGATTTGTATTCTGTTGCCGCTGATATACCGTCTTGTGGGTGGGTTGAATGTTTCTGTGAAGAGCTCTGGTTAATAGCTCGGGTTAATAGTTCTGATTAACAGCTCAGGAGAGTCGTCATGTGTGGCATTGTTGCCGCCGTTGCCCAGCGCAACGTCCAAGAGATTTTATTAGAAGGGCTTAAACGGCTCGAGTATCGCGGCTACGACTCGGCAGGTATGACAGTGCTCAATCAGGGCGTGTTAACCCGTCATCGGGCGGTGGGTAAAGTGGCGGCGTTGGCTGCACAGCTTGATAATGCCGCACTACCTGGTTTCACAGGCATTGCGCATACGCGATGGGCAACGCATGGCAAACCTTCTGAAGCCAACGCGCACCCGCATCATAGTAGTGATCAGGTTGCCGTGGTGCATAACGGTATTATTGAGAACTACGAGCGCATAAAAGATAACCTCCAGCGCAGCGGCTACCAATTTAGCTCCGAAACCGATACTGAAGTGATTGCTCACTTACTTTCTGAAAAGCTTTCTGAAGGGTTGACACTATTTGAAGCCACCCAGCAGATTGTGAATGGCTTGGGCGGTGCTTATGCACTGGGCGTGATGAGTGCCAAAGAGCCAGGCGTGGTGGTTGGCGCTCGTCAGGGAAGCCCACTGGTAGTGGGTGTCGGGATTGATGAAGCCTTTTTAGCCTCTGACCCGCTAGCGCTACTACCGGTAACCGATCGCTTTATTTATCTCGAAGAGGGCGATCTGGTCGAGCTGCGTGGGTTGGGCGCTATTCGCATTGTAGATTGTCACGGTATAGATGTAGAACGCCCTGTTTATATCTTTGAACACGGTGATGGCGCAGCCAGTAAGGGCGAATATCGTCACTACATGCTAAAAGAAATTTTTGAACAGCCGACAATGATCCAGGCGGCTCTAGAAGGCCGATTGAGTGCCCAGAACGTGCTAGTGGAAAGCTTTGGTCCGGACGCCCAGGCCCTTTTCCAGCGTGCTCGCTGCGTGCATATCATTGCCTGCGGCACCAGCTACCATGCAGGCCTTGTGGCCCGTTACTGGCTTGAACGTTATGCCGGTGTGCCGGTGCAGGTAGAGGTGGCCTCTGAGTATCGCTACCGCCACCCAGTCGTGCCGGAAGGCACGCTATTTGTCACCCTTTCTCAGTCGGGTGAAACTGCCGACACACTAGCCGCGCTGCGCTTCGCTAAAACCCTCGACTATGTTGGCACCTTGGCGATCTGTAATGTGCCTGGCAGTTCGTTGGTGCGTGAATCCGATATTACCCTGATGACCCGTGCAGGCCCTGAGATTGGTGTAGCGTCTACCAAGGCCTTTACTACACAACTGGTAGCGTTAATGCTGCTGACGCTTTCAGTAAGTAGAGCCAAAGACCAGGAAGAATATCCAGATATTATTGCAGCACTGCGTACGTTGCCTGAGGTGTGTCAGCGAGTACTAGCGTTAGATAGCCAAATTGAAGCGCTTTCACAGGCGTTTGCTGAAAAAAACCACGCTCTTTTCCTTGGCCGCGGTGCCCACTACCCGATTGCAATGGAAGGGGCGCTCAAGCTTAAAGAGATCTCCTATATTCACGCAGAGGCGTATCCAGCAGGTGAGCTTAAACATGGCCCGCTGGCGCTGGTGGACAGTGAAATGCCGGTGATCTCTGTCGCCCCCAATGATGATCTACTTGAAAAGCTCAAATCTAACCTTCAGGAAGTGCGTGCACGAGGTGGGCAGCTGTTTGTTTTTGCTGACGAAAGCGTAGGGATTGATGGTCAGGAAGATATTCACGTACTGACGCTCCCACACGTGCATGAAGCGCTGGCACCGCTGCTGTATACGCTGCCGTTACAGCTACTGAGTTACCATGTGGCCGTCCTAAAAGGAACTGATGTTGATCAGCCGCGTAACTTAGCTAAAAGCGTGACGGTCGAGTAATTAATACGCTGCTTTTTATGTGTTAATTAACTAATAAAAACGCTTTACAAGATGCGGCAATGAGCCGCATCTTATCTGCAACCGTTGCGTTGCAGCATTTCGTTAGGGTGCTTATTATCGTGGCGGTCATTCTCCTCTCTGCCAGGATAACATTGCCATGAAACCACCAAACGTCCTCGCAACTCGGCTTTACGCAAGCCGAGTCGCTTGGTTGTTGCTCGTCTGCTCTTTTTTTATCTTTCCCTCCTTCTCTTATGCCGCCGCGGGGCCCCTTGATCTTACGCTCTCACTAGCCGGTATCTCTTCTGTCGTGATCTTCGTGCTCGCCTATGCGTTGGTGATGAGTGAAGAGTTACTGCATATGCGTAAGTCCAAGCCTGTGCTGGTGGCGGCAGGCCTTATCTGGGCGCTAGTCGCCTGGGTCTATGTGCAAGCGGGCATGCCTGAGGAAGCGGAAATCGCTTTTCGGGAAACCCTGCTTGAGTACGCCGAACTGCTGCTTTTCCTGCTGGTCGCGATGACCTATATCAACGCTATGGAAGAGCGGCGCGTATTTGATGCGCTGCGCTCGTGGTTAGTGCGCAAAGGCTTCAGCTATCGCAGCCTGTTCTGGATTACCGGGGTGATGGCGTTTGGTATTTCAGCGATTGCCAACAATATGACCACCGCCATGCTGATGTGCGCGGTAGTGCTTAAAGTGGCTGATGGGGATAATAAGTTTATCGGCCTTTGCTGCGTCAACGTGGTAGTGGCCTCTAACGCGGGCGGTGCCTTTAGCCCGTTTGGCGACATCACTACGCTAATGGTATGGCAGGCAGGGCAAGTGCCCTTCGGTGGTTTCTTTGCGCTGCTGGTGCCTGCGGTAGTTAACTTCATGGTGCCTGCGGTGATTATGAATTTCTTCATTGCTAACCGTCAGCCAGCGGCGCTACAGGAGAATGTCTGGCTTAAGCGCGGTGCACGGCGGATTATTGTGCTGTTTTTGATTACCGTGGCTATTTCAGTACTGTGCCACTCGATCCTCTACTTACCGCCCGCCATGGGAATGATGTTTGGTTTAGGCCTGCTGCAGTTCTTTGGTTATTACCTGCGTCGTAGCCTGCCACGTTCCTTAGAGCGTAAGCGTGAGCGCTACTCTCGCCGGGGCGATTGGAAGAAGCTTGAACAACTCGGTAGCGTGGTACCGTTTGATATTTTCAGCCGTATTGCGCGCTCCGAATGGGACACGCTGCTGTTCTTCTACGGCGTCGTGATGTGTGTGGGGGGGCTTGGCTTTATGGGCTATCTCAGCCTGCTTTCTGAAACGCTCTACGGCAATTGGAATCCTATATGGGCTAACGTGGTGCTGGGGCTTATCTCGGCGGTGGTGGACAACATACCGGTGATGTTTGCAGTACTCTCCATGGCGCCGGATATGAGCGAGGGTAACTGGCTGCTGATTACGCTAACCGCTGGTGTAGGCGGTAGCTTGCTGTCGATGGGGTCTGCTGCCGGCGTCGCTCTAATGGGCCAGGCTCGCGGTATTTATACCTTTGCGGTTCACCTTCGCTGGGTACCGGCTATATTATTGGGCTATGCCGCCAGTATCGCTGCGCATCTATGGATTAACGGCGCGTTGTTTTAACGCTGTATAGCAAACTGAAACGCCCCTCATTGAGTAATCAATGAGGGGCGTTTCTATCGTGTGAGTGAAAATATTGGGTTAACGACTATAGATCGTGGCCCGTAATGACCTGACAAATATCGGCAAAGCTTTTGGCCATCGGCACTGGATTAATCTCTTTACCTACCGCACTTTGAATATCACTTGCTGAAATAATGCCGCGAATTCTAAGTTCGTGATTATCGTTTTGCTCGGTGATTAATAAGTGTTGATCGGTAAACGTTTCCATCGATATCACTAGGTCTTCAATGGTCAATGAGCCTAGTTGTGACATAGGCATGGCGCTGAGCTTATGCCATGGGGTCATAATCATTTCTGCGGTGACTTCCGAGCGAGTAAGGTTGCGCTGCTGCATGGCTAAATTAATACGCCGGGTACCAATTACTTCTTTAGAGGTGATAACGCCGATGCAGTGCGCGTGGCTATCCATGACAAATAGTAGACGTACGCCACCGTGGCGCATTTTCAGGTGAGCCTCATCGATGGGTGTATTGGCGTCGATTGATTGAGGTACTACTTGAGAAAAATCGGTCAGCACGGTCATCGCGGGGCTAGTGGGTAATAGCCGCTTTGGCGTTGGCATGGCTAACACAGGTGTGGTGCCTAATTGGATTAACGGTTTAGGCGAAAATGTAACTTGGTTCATCAGGAGACCTCCATGTGGCAAAAGGCGAACCGCGTGTATCTAGCTCGCTGTGTGACACCACAGTTGCACTTAATTCTTACCACAACCTTAAGAGAGTCCTAACTTTGATAATGGCGTTAAACGCTCAGTCGATCAGCGTCAGTTGGGGAGGGTAGGCTAACGCGCACGCGTAATCCTCCATTAGGGGCATCTTCTAACTTTAATGTGCCTTTATGGCGTATCACCAGCCGTTCAACAATGGAAAGTCCTAACCCTGAACCAGCGCTGGGGCCTGCACGTTGAAAGCGTTCCAGCGCTTTTGTGCGTTCATTGACAGGTATGCCAGGACCTTGGTCATCTACCATGAGTAGAAATCCTTCTAGCGTTGTCGCGAGCGTGATGCTGATGGCACTACGGTGGGGCGAGTGTTGAATTGCATTGCCCACTAAATTTTGTACCACTGTTTCAATCGCGCCGGGCTCTTCTAAAATTAACCAGTCTGATTGCTCATCGGCGTTTAACAGTAGCTGTTGGCTGCGTTCAGCGGCGAGCGGTGAAAGCTTGGCCAGGGTTTCGCGTACTTCACGTAGCAAGTTTGAGCGGCGGTAATCGGGCTGCGATTCTTCCTCGGGTTCCAAGCGCGCGAGCGTCAATAGCTGGGTGACTAAGCGGGTCGAGCGGGCAACCCCACTGCGCAGATGGCTGAGTGCCTCTTGTCTATCTTCCATGTTATCGGCAGTGAGTGCATTTTGGGCGTGCAGATCAAGCACGGCTAAGGGCGTGCGCAGCTCATGGGTGGCATCGGCTATAAAGCGTTTTTCGCGTATCCGCATCTGCCGAAGTCGTTCTAATAATCGATTAAGAGCACCTGCGATAGTGCTTAACTCTTGAGGCAGTGGGTTGAGCGTTAGGGGCTGTAAGTTTTGTGGATCGCGACTGCGAATCTGCTCAGCCATCCGCGACAACGGTGCTAACCCCCAGCCGATAGACCACCACAGTAGGGCGGTGAGAAGTGGCAGGCCAATTAAGTCCGGCATCAGCGTGCGCAGGGCAACCGCTCTAATGATCTCACCGCGTACGTCTTCACGTTCGCTGACCACGATCCTCTGATTGGCGTTAGCCACTTCCAATACATAAATGCGCCAATCGTATTCGTCGACATGCTGGGTTGTGAATCCAGGCGGATGATCTGCCAAGGAAGATTCCGGGGCACTGGCGGAACGTAGAATCAGACGGTCATCTTCCCAGAGCTGAAAAGCCAATCTGCTTTCATAGGGGTGCCCTGCAAAGCGTGTATTGGTTTGTTCGGCACGCGCAAGAGCTATTTCCAGGCTTTCCAGCAACACACCGCGATACTCGTCGGGCAACGACGCTTGCAGTAACCCTTCTAATAAACGCGCGTTTTGCGTCAGGCTGGCATCATGCAGCTCTTCGATTTCATGGGCGGCATAGCGATAGCTGATAAAACCAATCACCAGCATGCTGAGGCCAAATACCAGTAGCGCCAGTCCCAGCGTGCGTCGGCGGATAGAGGTCATGGATGCGCATCCTGTTCTGTTTTATCCATGACATAGCCAATGCCACGCAAGGTGCGAATAAGGGTTGGAAAAAATTTACGGCGCAGATGATGTACATGCACCTCAATGGCATTGCTCTCGACGTCTTCTTCCCAGCCATAAACCAAGCGGGTTAAGGTGTCGCGGGTAAATACTCGCCCAGGGTGGCTCATAAACTCTTGCAGCAGGGTCAATTCGCGGCGCGATAGAACGACGGGTTGACCTTGATAACTGACTTGCATGGTTAGTGGATCAAGATGAATACCGCGACACTCAAGCGCGCTATTCACCTGACCATTGCTGCGGCGCAGCAGGGCCCGCAGGCGTGCCTTTAGCTCAGCGACTTCAAATGGCTTGGTGAGATAGTCGTCGGCACCTGCATCCAGTCCGGCGATACGGTCATCTACGGCATCCCGTGCGGTCAGCACTAAAATAGGAACGCGACTGCCCTGACGTCGAACGGCTTCTAATACCTGCATACCGTCTAAGCGTGGCAGACCCAGGTCAAGAATCACCGCATCGAAAGGTTCGCCTTCCTTAAGTGCTGCTACGGCACTGACACCATCGCTAAGGTGATCCACTGTGAAGTGCTCGGGTTTTAATGCCAAGCGAATGCCCGAAGCCAAGCTGGGATCATCCTCTACTAACAATATGCGCATGGCAGGGTAATCTCTCCTTTAGGTCAATCGCCGCGACTGGGATCTTAAACCTTTCGATACAAAAATCTCTCGCACTGAAAAGTAGCGGTAAAAGGTTCGGGCAGTCAGGATGTGCGTTATAAACGGTATGTTAGTAACGTAGCACGCTTTATCACTTCTTCGGCAGCTCTGTATTTGGTTGAAAAACTATGACGCACCAGCACAACGCTAACTCTTTATTCGCGGCCCCCTGCCCGCCAGCCCAACGGCGCGAGGCACTGCTACAGCTTGCTGCCGCCCATGACCCCGAGTTTCAAGCAGTGCTAAGCATCGCGTTGAAGAAGATGTCGAACGCGCCGGAAGCCGCCTGGGATGGGTTGTGGGTAAGTTATAAGGCGGGGCAGATCATGGGCGCTGTCTGGGTGCAGCGCCTGCCTATGAACATGGCGCAGCTATGGTTGCCGTTACCTGGCGTGGAAGCAGGGCATGTTGACTTGCTGTTGCGCGCAGCCCACCAATGGGTAACAACGCATAATATCCGCCTATGTCACGTGGAAGTTTCCCCTCAGACGAATCCAACAGAAGCGCTGTTGATTGCACACGGCATGCAGCCGTTAGCCCATTTAGACTATTTAACCGGTCGCAGCGACCAGCGTTTAGCGTTAAACAAACACACTCCCTTATCGTTACAGCCGTTTAGCCTGCTTTCCAACGCTGAGCAGCTCGCTTTGTTGGCTGCGGTGGGGCAGGATTCGCTGGATAGCAGCGCGCTACGCGAGCTACTCTCGGTTGAAGAGTTATTAGCGGGTTTTTATCAGCAAGACCCACAAGCGCCACGACACTGGTACGCTATCCATTATCAACAGGCGCTAGTAGGCGTACTGTTGCTGGCGCCTCGTGAGGCGTTAGGCCGTTGGGAACTTCTGCTAATGGGGCTTGCGCCCGAATGGCGCGGTCAAGGGCTTGGTCGTGCGCTGTTGAATAATGCGCTGCAGCTTGCCCAACATGAGGGAATAGAAGAGGTTATGCTAGCGGTGGATAAACTCAATTTACCTGCCAAGCAGCTTTATCGGCAGGCGGGTTTTGAATGCTATGCCGAACAGCGTTTACTCGCTTGGACAGGTAATCACCAGGGGCGTTAATCGTTAAAAAAAAGCATAAATAGCAGCCGCTGGGGGCATAGGCGCGCTTAGTAGCATTTTGTTGCGCTTTGCGTTGCCGTTATACTAGTTAGATAAGCACGTCTTGGCGTCTCGGCCGCGCATGATCAATGATGGTGTTGCAGCGCAAAGGGGTTGAGAACAACAGTTTTATGACAATACTCAAGAGGTGGTGAGAGTGAAAGCTAAGCTGATCATGAGCGGGCTGGCGGCCCTCGGCGTCATGGCGGGTACATCTAGTGTGTATGCCCAAGACGATGCCGCACGTGATGCGATTGCCGAGCGGTTGGCGCCGGTAGGGCAACTCTGTTTGCAAGGTGAAGACTGTGGAACGGCGGCTGCACCGCCTAGCGAGAGCGCCAGTAATGGCGGTGGCGTTGATGGCGGCGGTATCTATAACCAAGTGTGTATGGCGTGCCACGAAACCGGCGCGGCAGGAGCACCGGTTCGCGGTGATGAAGCAGCCTGGGCTGAGCGTACAGAGCAGGGCTTTGCCACGCTGTTGGAACACTCCATTAACGGTATTGGCGCCATGCCAGCTCGCGGTGGTAACCCCAACCTTTCCGACGAAGAGATGGAAGCCGCTACTGCTTATCTACTTGAGCCGGTGATGGATGTACCAGAGCTGGAAGCTGGTGGTGAAGACGCTGCGTCAGAAGATGAGGCAGCTACGGAAGAAGACGTAGCTTCTAGCGAAGAAGCAGCCACGGAAGAAGATGTAGCCGCCACCGAAGAAGAAGCGGGCGATGAAGCAGCCGTAGCAGAAACTGAAGAAGCGAACGGTGGAGCAAGCGATTTAGACGGCGCAGCACTTTATGCAAGCTCTGGTTGTGCAGCGTGCCATGACAGCGGCGTTGCTGGTGCACCGGCCATGGGCGATGCAGATGCCTGGGCTGAGCGTTTAGAGAAAGGTACAGATGAGCTATATGCCAACGCGATCAACGGCATAGGTGCAATGCCCGCCAAAGGCGGCAATCCGAACCTTTCTGATGAAGAAGTGGAAGCGATCGTTGATCACATGATTGCTGTGGTCGAGTAATCTAAACAGCGCGATATCCACAGATACTAATTAATTTAGCTAACTTATCCACAGGGTGTTTTGATCACGGCCCTGTGGATATTTTTTTGCCTGTTTTGTTACCCTCACAGGTCGCTAACAGCCGCTATCCCAGCAGCGAGCGGAGCCCGGCAATGGCATCTTTGCCGCGGGCCTGTTTTTTCTCCGGGTCTTCTTTATCTGCGCGACCTTCCCACTCCAAATCCTCAGCCGGTAACTCTTCTAAAAAGCGGCTGGGTGCGCAGTCCATCAATTCACCGTAGGCTTTTCGCTGTCGCGCTAGTGTCAACGTTAGCGTGCGTCGTGCCCGGGTAATGCCCACATAGGCCAAGCGTCGCTCCTCTTCCACGGTGCCTGTTTCAATGGCGTTACGGTGGGGCAGCAGGTCTTCTTCTAGACCCAGTAGATAGACATGCGGAAACTCCAGCCCTTTAGAGGCGTGCATGGTGAGTAGCTGCACGCGATCGGAGTCATCCTCTTCCGCCTGCTGTTCTAAAATATCGCGTAGTACCAAGCGTGAAATGGCCGCTTCCACGCCGTCGGTTTCAGTATCGGTTGAATCGGTACTCTCTTCTGGGTCGCGGCTAAGCGATTTTTCTAACTGATCAATCAATATCCAAACGTTACCCATTCGCCGTTCAGCCACGGTAGGTGCGCTGGCGTTTTGATATAGCCACGCTTCGTAATCCATATCCCGCAGCATGTCGCGTATGGCGGCAATCGCATCCCCTTGATCCATGCGCTTACGCACGCCATCAATAAAGTGGGTAAAGCGCGACAACCGCTCGACGGCCCGGGTTGGCAGAACCTGCTCCAAGCCGAGTTCATGAGAGGCGGCAAACAGTGAAATAGAGCGCTCGGTGGCGTAGTTGGCGAGTTTCTCAACCGTTCCAGGGCCCACTTCACGGCGCGGCACGTTCACAATACGCAGAAAGGCGTTGTCGTCGGCGGGATTAATCAGCAGGCGCAGATAGGCCATGGTGTCTTTAATCTCGTTGCGCGAGAAAAACGACGTACCGCCTGATAGCTTGTAGGGAATCTGATAGTGCTGCAGCTTGAGTTCTAACAGCCGGGCCTGGAAGTTACCGCGATAAAGCACTGCAAAGTCACGCCACTCGGCCTTTTCCTTAATGCGCCGAGTGAGCATTTCGCTGGCGACCCGCTCGGATTCAGCCTCTTCATGACGATTCATAATGACGCGAATAGGCGCACCGTCGCCCATATCGGACCACAGGGTCTTGTCATAAATATGAGGGTTATTGGCGATTAGCGTATTGGCTGCGCGCAAAATTGTACCGGTCGAGCGGTAGTTCTGCTCCAGCTTGATGACTTTCAGGCGTGGGAAGTCTTCACCCAGGGTAATCAGGTTTTCAGGACGGGCACCGCGCCAGGAGTAAATCGACTGGTCGTCATCACCCACCACGGTAAAGGTGGAACGCTCCGCCATGAGCAGCTTTACCAGCAGGTACTGGGAAACGTTGGTGTCCTGGTACTCATCCACCAGCATATAGTGGATTTTACGCCGCCAGCGCTCTAATGCCTCAGGGTCGCGTTGAAGCAGTACCACCGGCAGCAGAATCAGATCGTCAAAATCCACTGCGTTGTAAGCTTTTAAATGGCGTACGTAGGCTTCATAGACCCGTGCGGCGAAATGCTCTTCGTCATCGGCGGCAAACGAGAGGGCATCGCTGGGCAGTACCAAGTCATTCTTCCAGGTGGAAATTTTGCTCTGCACCGCGTTGATCTGCTCGGCATCCACCTGGGCATCTTTGTTCATTAAATCGCGCAGTAGCGCCTTGGCGTCTTCTGGGTCAAATAGCGAAAAGCCCGGCTTGTAGCCCAGGGTTTTCAGCTCGCCGCGAATAATATTCAGCCCCAAAGTGTGAAAGGTGGAAACTGTTAATCCGTGACCCTCCTTGCCGTGAAGCATCTGGCCCACGCGCTCTTTCATCTCACGGGCGGCTTTGTTGGTGAAGGTGACGGCAGCGATTTTGCGCGCGCTCATTCCGCACTCTTGCACCAGGTAAGCAATTTTGGTGGTAATAACGCTGGTTTTACCGGAACCTGCGCCCGCCAGTACCAAGCAGGGGCCATCAATATAGCGCACGGCTTCCTGCTGGCGCGGATTTAGCCCTTTAATGCGACTTAGAATGCTCTTGGGCGTTGCAGGCGTCATGGTGTAGGTAGTCCTCTGCGAGTGTTGCTAGACGGTTTCAAGTACAATCGCCTACTTGTGAATGCACAATAAACAGGCAGGTGGCGATGTTTGAAGTAGCGCTTTTTGAACCGCGTATGGCACCCAATACGGGCAACATTATGCGCTTGGTAGCTAACAATGGCTGCCGTTTACACCTGATTGAGCCACTCGGCTTCGACCTGGAAGAGAAAAAGCTGCGCCGCGCCGGACTGGATTACCGCGACCTAGCAAACGTCACTCGCCATGCGGACTTTAACGCTTTTCAGCAGGCGATGCAGGGGCAGCGTATTTGGGCGATCACCACCAAAGGTACGCGCACCTACAGCGATGCTGACTTTGCCCCTGGCGATGTGCTGCTGTTCGGCTCCGAAACCGGCGGGCTTTCTCCCCAAGTACACGAAGCACTCACCGCAGAGCATAAGCTGCGCCTACCCATGCAGCCCAATAACCGTAGCTTAAATCTTTCCAACGCCGTGGCTATTGTGAGCTACGAGGCGTGGCGCCAGCAAGGGTTTGCTGGCGCAGGTTCGGTCTAATCAGCTAGTAATACCGTAGCGGTCACGATACGCCCTGATAGCGTCGGCGTAGGCGAGCATTTCTCCACCAGCAAGCTCTTCCAGGTAAGTGAGTACTTGCTCTAAAGTAACGATGCTGACCACCGGCATACCGTATTGAGCCTGCACTTCCTGAATAGCACTCTGTTCGCCCTGGCCGCGCTCCTGACGATCAAGGGCGATAATAACCCCCGCCGCATGGGCACCACTCTGTTCAATCAGTGCCATGACCTCGCGAATCGCGGTGCCCGCGGTAATCACGTCATCAATAATTAAAATATTACCGGCAAGCGCCGCGCCGACAATATTGCCGCCTTCGCCGTGGGTTTTGGCTTCTTTGCGATTGAAGGAGTAGGGCATATCCAGGTCGTGATGGTCGGCCAGCGCCGCCGCCGTGACCGCTGCCAGTGGGATGCCTTTATACGCCGGGCCAAACAGAACGTCGGCATTTAAGCTGCTATCGACTATCGCTTGAGCGTAAAAACGCCCCAGTTTGGCCAGTGCGCGACCGGTTTGAAACAGCCCGGCGTTGAAAAAGTAAGGGCTGACACGGCCGGATTTAAGCGTAAACTCGCCAAACTTAAGCACGCCTTGCTCAATCGCAAAGGCAATAAAGTCGCGCTGGTAGGGTTGTAGAGTGGTAGCCACGGCATTCCTCACTAGGCGGTAGGTTTAAATCGGCACGAAAGCAACAATAAAAGTGGGGTAAATGGCAAGTTTTAGTAGGTGCCTTTACCCAAACGTCTAAACGTCGGGTATCATACAGCAGCGACGCAAAAGGGACGATTTATGAAAATTGCCAGCATCAATGTCAATGGTATTCGTGATGCCGTTGATCGTGGCTTCCTGGACTGGCTGGCTCAGCAGGATGTCGACGTGGTCTGCGTGCAGAACATCAAGGCAAAAAGCTTTGAACTGGGTGATCACATTCTCTATCCGGAAGGCTATGAAGGCTACTTCCTGGATGCCGAAGAGGATGGTTTCTCCGGTGTGGCGCTTTATTGCCGCAAAATTCCCAAGGCGATTATGTATGGCCTGGGGTTTCCTCAGTGTGATCATGAAGGACGTTTTCTGCAGGCGGATTATGAACGCTTCAGTATCGTCTCCTTCCTGATGCCTGACGGAAGTGACCAAAAAGCCAAACAGGCGTTTATGGATCAGTACCAAGAGTACCTGACGAAGATGTCGCGCAAACGCCGCGAATACATCCTCTGCGGTACCTGGCATATTGCCCATAAAACCGTCGATTTGGCCAACTGGTCGGATAACCAACTGACCTCAGGCTTCCGCCCCGAAGAGCGCGCCTGGATGGATCAGGTGCTTGGCCCCACAGGCTTTATCGACACCTTCCGCGAAATTAATCGCGATGCAGGTGAATATACCTGGTGGCCTAAACTCGACCAAGACGTGCCCCGTGAACGCCAAGAAGGCTGGCGGATCGACTATCAGTTAGTCGGCCCCAACTTCCGCCGCCACGTGGTTGACGCGTGGATTGATTACGATGCGACCTTCTCCGAGTTCGCACCGCTAATCATTGAGTACGACCTAGCGCTTTAAGCGTTAGAGAACGCACTTTTCCCGCGTCGCAGTCTGTCAGCAGTGGTAATAAGCAACAAGCCGACCCTTAGGTCGGCTTGTTGCGTTGTAGCGAGCGTTAACGTTTAACCACGCATACCCAGTGCTTCGCGCTGATGGTCGCGAAGCGTATCACCGGCTTTCTCAGCCAGATCAAGCATTGCGTTCAGCTCGGCACGAGTGAAGGCGCCTGCCTCGGCGGTTCCCTGTACTTCGATCAGTTCGCCGCTTTCAGTCATGACCACGTTCAAATCGGTATCGGCTTTGCTGTCTTCCGGGTAATCCAGATCCAGCACCGGCACGCCTTTATAAATGCCCACGGAAATGGCGCTTACCAACTGCTTGAAAGGATCGCCTTTAATCTTTTTCTCGCGCTGCAGGTAGCGAATCGCATCCAATAGCGCCACACAGCCACCGGTAATCGCTGCGGTGCGGGTGCCGCCATCGGCCTGGATCACATCGCAATCCACGGTAATCGTGAACTCGCCCAGCTTTTTCAAATTGACTGCGGCGCGCAAGCTGCGGCCAATCAGGCGCTGGATTTCCAACGTGCGGCCGCCCTGCTTACCCTGAGTCGCTTCGCGATTGCTGCGCGAATGCGTCGCGCGGGGCAGCATGCCGTACTCAGCGGTGACCCAACCCTGGTTCTTGCCACGCAACCAACGCGGTACAGTGGCTTCCACACTGGCGTTACAAAGCACCTTGGTATCGCCAAACTCGACCAGCACGGAGCCTTCCGCGTGACGGGTATAGTCGCGGGTTAAGCGAATGTCGCGGAGCTGGTCGGCTTCGCGGCCGCTGGGACGCACAACATCAGGACGCTTAGCACTGCTCACAAATAGTACCTCTCAATAAACGCGTGACAAGGAAAAGCCTTCCATTGTACACGTCTGGGCGTGCGCTGATTGACCTATCGGGTAGACTGTTCGCAATGCTTATTAATTAACTGCTACTTACTTTTGGAATCTTTTATGGCCGCTTCCAGCCGCGTACACAGCATGACCGCCTTCGCCCGCACCGAGCAGGCAGCCCCTTTCGGCACCCTGCAGGTAGAAATTCGCTCGGTAAACCAGCGCTATTTAGAGCCCCACTTCCGCCTGCATGAAAGCCTGCGTGATTTAGAGCCGATCCTGCGCGAAGCACTGCGCACCCGCTTGGCCCGTGGAAAAGTCGAGTGCAGCGTGCGGTTTGAAAGCGCCGAAACTACTCAGGCCCCTGCCGTGAATAGCGTTCGCCTGGCGGCAATTAGCGAGGCGCTAAGCGCCATCCAGCAGCAGGTGCCTAGCGCAGTAGCGCCGACGACCCTGGAATTACTCAACCAACCCGGCGTGATGGAAACCCAGCACCTCGATCAAGACGCCATCAAAGCCGCCGCCAAAGCGCTGTTTGACCAAGCGCTGAATGAGCTAATCGATGCACGTGCCCGAGAAGGCGAAAAGCTCGCCGAGATGATTACCATCCGACTAACCGCCGTAAGCGAGCAAGTGGCCACCGTACGCAGCCTGCTGCCGCAGATTTTAGAGCGCCAACGCGCCCAATTACTGGAACGCCTTGAAGTCGCCAAGACCGAGCTTGACCCGCAGCGCTTGGAAGCCGAGTTGGTGCTGGTAGCGCAAAAGGCTGATGTAGATGAAGAGTTGGATCGCCTAACAGCACATATCGAAGAAGTAAGCCACCAGCTAGCTCAGAAAGGCCCCAAAGGCCGCCGTTTGGACTTTCTAATGCAGGAGCTTAACCGCGAAGCCAATACGCTCTCGTCAAAATCGGTGGTGGCGGAGACGACCCGCTGTGCGGTGGAGCTTAAAGTGCTGATTGAGCAGATGCGTGAGCAGATTCAGAATATTGAGTAATGTTCACGGTTGTCTATGTGAATATATAAAATGTTGTTTTTTAATTATTTAATATCAGACTTTGTCTACGCTTGTCTACCATGTTCCCGCCTAAGCCACCGCTAAGTGGGTAGTAAAGTGGGTAGTAAAATGCCATGCTACCCATCATTGAGGCAGAATTACGTGCTAATACTACCCAATTTTGGCACAAGTTATTGAACCTGCTTTAAAAAATTGAAGCGTTAGCGGAGGGGGAGGATGGGAAGCTTTACTGCCAAGAAAGTCCAGTCATTGATCAGAGAATCCAAGCCAGGGCGCTATGGTGATGGCAACGGATTGTACTTGATGATTCCTAAGGCAGGAGCTGCCTACTGGATGTGCCGCTATACCTTCGCCGGTAAACGCCGTGAGATGTCGCTGGGTAAGTGCCCCCAGCTATCTCTAGCTGAAGCCCGTGAACAAGTAGTCGAGACCCAAAAGGCTATCCGTAACGGCACCGATCCCCTTGCAGAGCGTAGGCGTGATGAGCAAATAGCGATCAACACTGTGCAGGATCTATTCGACGACTGGCATCAAGACTTAGAGAAGCGCCTTAAGCATCCCAACATCCCGAAGCGTGTATTTGAAAGGGATATTGCTCCCGCTATCGGTTCACTAACGCTGGATAGCGTTACACCTATGGATGTACGTGCCATCGTCAGAAAGGTGACCAGCAGCGGTCGGCCAACCATTGCAAATGATGCCTTGATGTATTTGAAGCAGCTATTTAACCACGGCATCAAGCTAGGGTTGATTACCTATAACCCTGCCTCAGCTTTTAACGTCAACGATGCGGGTGGGGTAGAGAAAAGCAGGAACAGAGCACTAAGCACCAATGAACTCAGTAAAGCTTTTGCTGTGTTCAGAGAGAACCGTACTAGCTTTACACGTGATAACTACCTTGCTTGCGCTCTGCTGGTCGTTTTAGGAGTACGCAAAACAGAGCTTACAGAGGCTAAGTGGTCAGAGTTCGACCTCAAGGATGCGAAATGGGGTTTACCGGGCGAACGTAGCAAATCTGGGGTTGGGATTGAGATACCTCTCCCTCCACAAGCTATCGCTTGGCTAGAGGAGCTACAGATTCGCGCTTGTGGTTCGCCGTATGTGTTTCCTAGCCGTCGCAGCAGCAAGCAGCCTCATATGGGTAAAGACACTCTGAATCGCGCCATTGCCAAGCTATTTGGTAAGGAGCCAGGCAAGAAGCAGCAGCCCGAGAACAAAATGGGTGACCTTACCGAGTTTACCGTGCATGACCTGCGGCGTACTTGTCGGAGCTTATTGGCTGAGCTGGGAGTGCCTGGCCACGTTGCTGAGCGCTGTTTGAACCATAAGCTTAAAGGGGTGGAGGGAATTTATGACCGATATGACTATTTTGAAGAACGAAAAAAAGCTTTGATTAAGGTGGCAAAGCTGGTTGACCTTGATATAAATGTAGCGAGAAAAAAATAATTATAAAAACAATGGATAGTTTGAGGAAGTATAAGCTCTGCTGCTATGAGGTGGGTAACGTAAACTAGACCTGAAGATGCCTTTATTTACCAACTGGCCTAAATTTATATTAAAGTTATATAATCAATGTAAGCTACTTGAGACGGTTGAGCATATTAAATTAGATAGTATATTGCTGTACTGTCAGATCGCTAACAGAAGGACGGAGAGCTAACTAAAATCAAGTAAACATGGCGAGCCCAAAGAAAAGCCTGCGAAACAGGCTTTTCTTTGTAAAATTAATTCCTGAGTCTATAAGTTAGAGCATTACGTATATCAGAGACTTTAACGCCTGATGCTTGGAGCTGTTGACGCATTTCGTGAAAAATATTTTCCCTGCCATCAGGATCACTTATCGTCATTACAGCAGAAAATGGTATTCCTTCATTCGGGACAGCGTACCCATCTCGTGCTAGAGGTTCTAGCACTAAACGCCACTGAGATGAATCTCCCACTCCTTTAAATTTTTTCTCTATCGTCTTAACTGGCCACCACTTTGCTCCCTGCTCAATACGCTCCTTCTCAACCTTCATTACATCAGGAGAGGACAGTTTATTACGAAAGATAGCTTCGCCAGTAGAGCGATTAAACTGCTCCTGCCTCAAGCGAGTATCGGTGTTTGCTCTAACGAATTCAGCACCATGGCTACGATCTATAGCAGGGCGGTAAACTGTAGTAATTTTTACATTTCCTCGACAGCTTCCTTTACTCACAAGAGAGGTTGGCCAAGAAAATTCAAAACTGAGTTTGTGGCGTGGAAAAAGTGTTCCACTAAACACAAGAGTAACCTCACTATCATCTATGACTAGCGAGTTGATAGCAGGCTGTGGAACACCAACGCCAACGAGGTTTTTGGCAACATTTTTCAATTTTTTATTTTCAAGCCAGTTTGGCATGTTGGAATGATGCAGGAGCAGGGCAACCAGTGCTTCTTTGGAAACTCTTCCTTCGATAGAGTGGTTTAGAACGGCCAAAGTTTTTGCGACAAGCGGAGCAGCATAGCTAGTTCCAAAACTTTCGCAAACAAAACCATTTACTGCAAGCGATTTTAATCCGCTAGCAGAGGATAGAGCACCGCCAATATGGGCAACATCAGGTTTTGCACCCAGGGACGGACCAGGCCCACGTCGGCTATATCTGGATGGCTTTAGCCTTCCATTTACATCTGCAGGGTCTAAAGCTCCGACTGTGATAGAGCGAACACTATCTGCAGGCTGATAGATCAGGTCTTCGTTAGGATATGGGTAATTATCTATTATATTTATGCAGCCTTGAATATCTTCTGGCCATGCACCTCTCAGGTGAGTTTTTTCTGTAATATTACCAGCAGGAAGAACAAACAAAATATCATGTTTATCAGATATTTTATCCACAGCACTAGCAAAAATACTATATCTTTGATCTTCAACAGGTGTTACCACTGCGAGACTCATATTAAAAACTCTTACTCCTGCCTCAATAGCAGCAGGAATTTCCTCATCCAGCTGTTCTAGAAAGTCAATAAACCCATTAGGATAGTAATTGCCATAATTTGTGGTGGGATGAAGCGCCAAATCATAAAACTTACAACCAGCCTCGTTAAATACCTCATCTTGATTTAAATGTTTGCTAAAAGCCACGAGCCCGGCAATAAAAGTACCGTGGGATTTATCTTGGCTTGGGGATGAAATAAAATTTACTTTACCAGCCTCCCAGTTGTTATAAATTTCTAAGCTTGCAACGCCAGTATCTACTATTCCAACAACTGGATAATCATTTTCCTCAAATAAATCAGGTATATTGGCAGCTTCTCCTAGTGTAGAGCCAACATCCGAAGCCTGAAGGATAGGCGGAAGTAGCACTGATCGAACTGCAGGATGATTATCTAATAAATCTAATATTTTTAGGTGATTCTTTCTGTTATTTTCTAAAGGCTTGATTAAGAATATATGGCTTTCCAATAGATTGCTTTCTATTTCTTGAAAGTTAATCTGGTCATCAAAAGCATTAAGGTTAGCTATGAAACTGGAAAATGTGTTCAGAGCCAAGTCGCGCTTATTTTTATTAGGGGCTTTTTCAATATCTTTGGGTTGAATAAAAATTTCAACGTAATAGCCACCACCAGTTCTATTATCTGAGAGCCAATCAATAGCTTGATCCAAAGAAAATTTACGTTTATCTATTGTTTCATAAGATCTTATGCTTTTAATCGCACCAACAGCACTCCTTAGTGAGCTTGGCTTGGCTATTGGCTTCTTTCTGTTGTCATCATACACCCAGTTTGTTTCATCTTCTGCCGAGAGAATGTTTACTTTAAGTTCCTCTTGATCCTCTATGGCTAACTCAGCATAAAGAGCGCCTAGATTATCACCACTAAAAAGACGGATTTTAGACGGCGGAAAAAGAGCTTTTGGTCTATGACTTTTCGCCCACGCAGTTTCCCAAAGCTCTATATAAGCATAAATTAATTGATCAGATTGACTTTTAGCAAAAATCTTATCAATGGAGTTAATTAATTTCTCTTTGTGCTGTTTGAATTCCTTGTCTCTACCAGCATAAAAATCTGTATTACCTCCTCCTGGGTTAGGTTGTACATACTCAACGTAGTCTTGTGAATTTAAAACAACCTGGACAGGATTATTAGACATATTAGATCTCCCTACGTTTTTCTTTTTTCAGCCAACGGCTAATTGTAGACTGTGTCTTCCCAAAAAGTTCTGCAAGTTTCTCTTGCGGGATTACTGCTTCTTCATCATTTGCTAGCGCATAAGCCAGATCTTCTTGGCTACTGAGAATAATTATTTTCTTATCGCTATTTGAAGAGTTTGCGCTGAGTTGAATATAACCCTTAATAATCTCTAAAAAATTATAGTCCCTACCAAGAAGAGCTTGCCTTCTTTTAATGAAATCTGTCAACTTTTCAATATCTGAACCGCTATATTCTGCCGTCACCCATGCTAAAAAACTAACTTGGGTATCGGTAATGTTTGATTTGCTTCCAAGCTGGGACTTTATTATTTCAACTCTTACATCCCAGCTAGGTTTAGGTACATTAATTCGTATATCAAATCTTCTCCAAACGGCAGGATCAAGTAGTGCTTCATGGTTAGTTATTGCAATAGTGAATCCAATCTCGCTTCTTGAATCCAAGCACTGCAATAAAGTGTTAACTACCCTTTTAAGCTCACCAAGCTCATTTGGGTCATCACGAAGCTTTGCAACAGCATCGAACTCGTCTAGAAGCAAAATGCATTTATATCTATTAGAAAAAGCAAACAAATTTGCAATATTTTTTGCGGTTGTGCCTAATAATGAGGACACCAGCCCATCAAGCTTGGCAACTACAAGAGGGTATCCAAGTCTTTTTGCAATATAATGAGCGAGTAATGTTTTTCCTGTTCCTGGGGCACCAAACATCATGAGAGATAAAGCTGGCTTTATATCTGCCTCTCGAAGCTTGCCAGTATTTAGCCATTCTTCCAATAAGCTAGACATACTCTCAGATAAGCCTTGTTGAAAGATTGGAGTTTTATTACTTAACTGTTCTGGAAAGAAAATCTGTGCCAGGGTGGAACTAGTTTCTTTATCTACAGGAGCTTTTACGCTCGGAGTTAAATCTTCACCACCAAGAGCGCTTGACGCCACTTCAACACGAGTTGGCATCATTTGGGTATACGTGTTGCTTTTGGAAAGTAACTTATTCAATCGGCTAGCTTTGTCGTCCTCACCTGACTTCTCCAAAGCCTTCACCAAACGGCGCAAGTGGTTTTCGACAGCAGGATTCTTATCGCCTACAGCAGACCTGCATAAAGCTAAAATTATCGAAAAATGGTCCATTTATACGATACCTTCAATATTTGATGCGTTTTTAAGCATATTTATGCATTAAAATTTAAAAATACCCTATAAGTATGATTTTGTACAATGGTTTTGTGTATCTGACCACTTTCTAGCCCTGTAGTGAGCTTTTGGTCTGATCATCGTATAGGAGTTAAAAACGGCATCAATAATTTATTGATCGATTATTTTTTCATATCAGATCCTAAGATTTTATCGGGGACTGAAGTAGATCCAGCTAACAAAAAGATGAACTGTGAAATGGAGGAAGTAAGGATTACAAAAAATTTAAGACCTATATAACTCCTGTGAGAAAAGCCCATCCTGGAATCTGGCAACAGCACAAGAGACCCGATATGCCTTCACCTTGTAAGCGCTGTACCTCGCCGCGCACGCTAAACCTCAACACCGCACAGCGCGTTGGCGTTGTGAGTAGCACCCTAGTGGGCGGTGCTATTGGCGCCTGGCGCGCCACCGCCATGACTGGCTCCTTGACCGTAGCGGTTACCCGCTTTCCTTTGGCAAAGCTACCCGCTGCGATGACTGGCGCTGTGGCCGGTGGGCAAACCGGTTCCCGTATTGCTAATTCACTGTTTGAACACTGGTTGCCTGCGGGGAGCGGTACTCCCTGGTTATGCCTGTTCTGTGGGTATACTTTTCGCGATCCTAACTCGCCTTTAGCAGCTACCTCCTAATCCTCGTTACCCGTCCTCATTAGAGGCGGTAATTCCCTTTACATAACCTATCGCGCTGGCCTATCGCCAGCGTTTTTTTATGTCTGGAGACTTCCTCATGGCACATCTCGTTGAACAAATGACTTACGTTGGCGGCACCCCTTGGCACGGTCTGGGGCAGCAGCTATCTCGGCATCAGCCGCTAGAAGTATGGCAACTGCAAGCCGGTATGAACTGGTACATTGAAGAAGCCCCAGTACGCTTTATTGCCGAGGGTGCCAGCCACTTGGGCAGTATCCACTCGTTCCCCGAGCAAAAAGTACTCTACCGCTCGGATACCAAGGCGCCGCTATCGGTGGTGTCCCAGCGCTATAAGGTGGTGCAGCCCGAGGAGATACTGGAGTTCTACCGCGATCTCACCGAATACGCAGGGTATGAGCTTGAAACCGCGGGAGTGCTGAAAGGTGGCCGTAAATTCTGGGCCTTGGCACGTAGTGGCTTAAGCACCTCGCTGAAAGGCCAGGATGAGGTCAACGACTACCTGCTGTTGGCAACCTCCTGTGACGGCACGCTCGCCACCATGGCGACACCCACCACGGTTCGGGTGGTGTGTAACAACACGCTGCAGATTGCCGTGGATGGCACCACGCAGGCGGTGAAGGTACCCCACCGTTCGGAGTTCGACCCTCGTGCGGTAAAAAGCCAGTTGGGTATTTCCGTTTCCCAGTGGAACGACTTCATGTACCGCATGAAAGCCTTAGCGGAACGCAAGATCGATCACCGCGAGGCGCAGCAGTATTTTCAGTCGGTGCTCTGCGGTATCGATAAGCCGATTGAAGACCCTTCCAAGCTGCCCAATTACCGGGCCCTCAACAAGGTCCAGAAACTTTACCACGGTGAAGGACGCGGTTCTCACCTCGACACTGCCAAAGACACTGCGTGGGGATTGCTCAATGCGGTCACCGAGTACGTCGATCATGACAAGCGTGCGCGCAGTAATGATACCCGGCTCGATTCAGCTTGGTTTGGCCAAGGGGCGCAGCTGAAACAAGAGGCGCTACAAACGGCCCTTGCCCTGGTGAGCTGACATGATGTTCCTCATCATTTTGCTGCTAATTTTCTTAGTTTTTGTCCTACCTCTCATTGGATAGCGCGATAAGCCCAGCCCCTAACAGGCTGGGCTTTTTGCTTTTACGTGGAGCACACCATGGCCTCTCTTAGCCCCGATTTAGATATCGTATTAACCCAGTTGACGGAACGGCTACTCACCCAGGATCAAACTTATGCCGAAACCTATGTGATGGCAAAAGGACAGCTGTATCGCACCGAGCTGCACCTATGCCCCGTTCCCCCGCATGAACTTCCCGCCGATCTTTAACCCCTATTGAAGGAGCCTTGTCATGGCCACCAAAGCTAATGTGGTAAATCACGAGACGTCTGCATCCTCTTTACAAGCTGTTCCTGCCGCATCCCCGCCACACCTTGCGGAAAGTACGGCCATCATCCAGGTGATAGAGCGTGCGGCACTCAACCCGGACGTCGACATCGATAAAATGGAACGCTTGCTTCAGATGCAGGAACGGGTAATGGATCGCCAGGCCATGATGGCCTATAGCGCGGCCATGGCAGCTATGCAGACCGAGCTCCCCAGCATTGAAGAGCGTGGGCAAACCAACAACGGCTGTTATGCCACGCTGGAAGATATCGTCGATACCGTGCGCCCCATTATGCAGAAGCACGGTTTTGCAGTGAGCTTTCGTATTCAGACCCAGGAACGCGGTATTCAGATCACTGGCGTACTGATGCACAAGGACGGCCACCGAGAAGAAACCAGCATGCTGCTGCCTGCCGATATTAGCGGTAACAAAAACGCTGTGCAGGCGTTTGGCTCTTCCACCAGCTACGGCAAGCGCTACGTACTCTGCGCCCTACTCAACATCACTACACGGGGCCAGGACGATAACGGCAAGACCAGTACCAAAGCGAGCATCAAGCTAGTCACGCCCTTTCAGGCGGGACAGATCCAGCGGCTGATTAGCCAGTGTCCTGCCACGACCCAGGAGTGGTTCAGCGGTAAGTACGGTTCAGCTGTGCAAGTCCCCCAGTCTGATTTCGACAAGCTACGCGCCTCTCTTTCTAAGCGATCGGTTAAATAACCCACCCACTACCCCTTATGACAGGAGGCTCCCATGCAAGTGCTTAGTATGGAGCAAGGCACCCCAGAGTGGCTGGCGGCACGGCTAGGTCGCGTCACCATGTCGGAGCTGAAAGCATTGCTGGTGAAGGGTAAAGGCCCTGGTGGGCTGGGTACTGGGGCGATTACCTACATGCACCAGTTGATCGGTGAGCGAATTACCGGGGAACTGGCCGAGCCGTTTCAGGGCAACGCGCATACCCGGCGTGGGCATACGCTGGAAGGCGTAGCCCGTGCGCTCTACTGTGATACTACTGGAGAACCCAAGCCACACGAAGTAGGCATCATCCTTAATCACAATGTGGGTTACTCCCCTGACAGCTTGTTAGGCGCTAACGGCCTGCTGGAAATCAAAACCAAGCTGCCCAAGTTCCAGATCGAGGTGCTGCTCAGCGGCGAAATACCCGATGAGCACGTACCCCAGTGCCAGGGAGGGCTATGGGTCAGCGAGCGGGAATGGATCGACTTTGTGAGCTATTGGCCAGGCATGCCGCTGTTCATCAAGCGCGCCTACCGTGACGACATCATGATTCGCACGATTGCTGAGCGGGTTGAGGCGTTTCATGAGGAGATGGAGTGGCGCATTAGACAAGTGATGGCGGCGTGACCTACCCACTGAACCACAACACTCATCCACTATTAACGACTTAGATCCGGGGCCACCACCCCGGTATTTTTTATTTTTGGAGGCATCCATGACTCACAGCAAACTCCTAGCTGTCAAAGTAGCAGGTACGTATCACGTAATATCGCCAATTATCGAAGCCGACATCATCACCATGGCCAAGCGCTTTGCACGACCTAAGCTCGCAAAAGGTCGCAAGATCACTCAACCCTCACAGGCGTTTAAGCACATGCAACTGTTGCTTAAAGATTATGAACACGAGGTGTTTAGCGTGCTGTTCCTAGATAGTCAGTGCAGGGTTATCCGCTTTGAAGAATTATTTCGTGGCACCATTGATGCGGCAAGGGTTTATCCACGTGAAGTACTAAAAGACGCTCTTGCCTACAATGCCGCGGAGGTCATCTTGGTACACAATCACCCCAGTGGACCCTAACCCAGTGAAGCAGACCGGCGTATTACCTAGCGATTGAAGGAAGCGCTAGGGCTGATGGATATCCGGGTGATTGATCACTTGGTGGTGTGAAGTGATGGTTGTAGATCGTTTGCGGAGATGGGGTATTTGTAGATGAATGTTGGGATAAAATGAAGCTGCTTCACTGGGCAGCTTCATTAAAGAGGCAAACTTTATTTTTTGTTTAAGACGGCAAAAAGCCAAAATAGACTTTCAGATCGAACTGATATAAGACCAAGCTCAAACGCCGATAGCTGTCTCCATTTTAGGCATAGTCCAACGCACTCATTAAGCGCCGCGATGCTTCAAATGTATCGATAAATTTAACTGAAAGGTTTTCATCTATTGCTTCTCTAGTTTTTTGGATCTCTGCAGATATCAAATGCTGTACATCCCAGAAGGGATGCACCACGATGAAGGCTTCCTCATTATCCAGCACCACCGGTAAACCAAGAGGCCCAAGCGTCCGAATCTCGCGCTTAATAGGGTTAAGCCGCTGAATATCTTGTGCAGCCTGCTCAGCGAGCTGTGGCCAGTCTTGCAGCTCTGGGTATTGCTTAAAATCCCCGTCTAATCCTGCGCGGTGCTGTGGCTCCATCAGGCATCTTAAAAAGCTCAGACCTAGACGCCAGTCCAGTAAGCCGTGATATCCCCTATTACCGTAACGTTGCAAGCAACGATAACAGGCACGCCCACATTCCTCACGATGCGCTTGGTCAAAGAAAGAACTGACTAGCGTATCGTTCGAGTTATCCAGCATGGATCGGACAAGCTCTACCACAAGTGGCTCCTCGCTATCTCCTAGCGTTGCCGCCAGGCGGCGACAAAAACCGGCACCGTTAACCAGCGTATCGGCAATTTGTAAGAACGGCTTGCCTTTTCTTAGCCGAGGTTCCAATGGTTCAAATTCTTCTGGCGCAATATCCATCGCCAGAGCGGCACGTTGTACCAACATGTGTGTAGCGCTTAACGCGGCTGCGCGCAGATTAGTGCCGGATCGATTTCTGGGACCGATGCGGTCCATGGACAGGCCTGATGCGATATTGAGCATACCAAGACTCATGGCATCCGTACGCTTATGTGAAAATAGCTGCACATGCTGTAGATCAGATGCGTCTGGCATATCACTCCATTGAAAGCCAATTGCTTTATTCGGCAAAACGGTTTGATTCGGTAAGGACTCGATACGTTGGCGTCGCTTAGGACAAGAGATGCGAAGCTGCTGTTTCAGTGCTACCCCATAGTTTTCGTGTTCACCAGCAGCATCTAAGCCACCTCTATTACGCCGAATCACGGAGGCTCCACTACCACTAGCCACCGCGAGGTTAGTACCGGCCACGTTCAGGGTTGTCATCGGCGCAATGATTGAGCCGGTTTCACGACGGAGAATGGGACGAGGGGGATCCATTCCATCTGCTACACGGGGTTGGAAGTCGGTTCTAAATGCAGCCGGCGAGTAGTACGCTTGAAAATGCTCCGTAGGTATAGGCAGATGGCAATCATCACAGGTTACTGCTTCAACTGGGGGGGATGGCATCATCTTGATGGCACCACAGGTGGAGCAATCAGCAATTTGTTGCTTTTCCGTCCACCATTGCGCATCAGGTTCCGGTATTAACCTCGTTCCTTGCCGGGTTGACTGGACAAATCCCAACTGATCTGTAAAACCAATACTTTCGTGCAAGCGCTTGTCACGCACGATGATCTGCCCGGGAGCAAACTCGTAAATTGCCATATCAATCTCTCGATCGACTAGATCCCAGTCAACTTCATTCTTTCCGCTCGGCTCAAGCCCCAGATATAACGGACGCACCCGGGTTGGCATGCCAAACATAGGAAGTAGACCACTTTCTGCAAGAAACTGTCCTAGTCCGATATCACGTCGTCGACCTTCCTCAGTAAGCGCAGTGATTTCCGCCATGATAGTATCGGGATGCATGTGTTCACTCAAAATACGTGAACGCTCTTTCATACCTGCACCAAGTGTATCCGCAAGTGACTCGACCACCTCGCACGTTTTATGCAAGGCACCTTCAAGGCACCGAGGCCAATGCCCTGATGCATTATAAAACGTCTTGGTAGGTACATATTCACCGTGAATATCCGGCTTGGCATCATCACCTGGATAATCACTTCCGGCTTCATCTCGCAAATATGCAAACGCTGCGGTTAACCAAGCCTTTCGCATCAAGCGAAGGCTGATATCCAGGTGTTCTTTCGTTAGAAACGGCGGAGGTGGCGCATCTCCAGTTATTGCTTGAGGATGTCGGAAGTAGTGCAAATCATGGCTGCGCCCACGGCATAGGGTCACTGCTAAAGAAAAGGCTTGTCCACGTCGTCCAGCACGGCCAACGCGCTGCTGATAGTTGAAGCGCTGAGGTGGCATGTTAGCTTGATAAACGGCCTGCAAAGAGCCAATATCAATGCCAACCTCCATGGTCGTGGTGACCGAAAGCAGGTCAATTTCTTCCGCGCGGCGTTTCAAGCTGCCAGGTTCCGCATCGATGAAAATGCCCCTAAAGCGGCGCAAGCGCTCTGCTGGCGAGCTTGTCTGCCCTGTCAGCTCTTCGCAGTGCAATCGAAAGACTTTCTCTTCCTCGGAGAATGCTCGCTCTAGACGCTGAGAGATGTAATTTCTCTCACGCAGATCAGCGGCTTTTAGGTTGGCTAGTTTCGGCAGTGGCGTATGACATCTTGTACAAATACCCGTACCGTAATGAAGGTGAGCACGTCCGCATGTCTCGCACTCAAACACGGGGGCATCGGGTTGAACCAACCGAATGTACAGTTTCTCAATTCGGATAATGCCGTTAGAATGCCCTAGGCTGCCAAGTTGCATCAGCATCGAAGTCATGGCATTAGCATCGATACCTGAGGCAGCAGTGAAGCTGTTAACCCGGCGACTAGTCACCGAGAGCCCATCTGGCCATTCTCGAACTTGATCACTGCGGAACCATTGGTTCGCCTCAACGCGATAGTTGTCCGATAGTACGCGCAATAGCGCATCCAATTGATCTGAGCCATCAACCGCTTTCGCGGTCAGACATGGATAGCCGATACCAGTCTCTTCAAGTGCAAAATAGTTCCGTGCAAAGAGTACATCATCCAGCAACGGCCTCTGTGCTTTAGCCACCGCCAAGCGTGCAGCGCTGATGTCATGTGGGTCTATCTTGTCATTCCAGCGCACTTCACCTTGTCGAAGAGTAAAAAGCTCGGGCCATTCGTAATCGCGTTCTCCTTCTTCAGGTATACGCTTTACGCCTGTTTCATCAGTGGGATGCACGCCAATTTCAGCCATGCCTTGCAATAGAGGGCCCGCTCGACGGCTGACTGCATCATCAAGCTCAAGCACAGCACTTAATGCAACTCGATCAGCATCGCCACGATAACGTAGTCGCCTGATTTTTTCCGTCAACACATCAGCCAGCTCATAATCACCGGTTTCTTCAGCATCTATGAGTGCTCTACTCAGGATTGATCGATCTTCGGGAACCTGACTTGCCTTTGTTAGTGCTTCTACCAATAACTTGCGACGCGTATCGTTATGGTGATGGCGTTCAACATCAATTGCTGTTTTGGCCGCATCTTGGCGGCTGTCTGAGAAGGCTACGACCTTGGGAATGGTGCCCGCCCGCTTGAGAATTTCCATCACTTCGGTGACGAGCAGCTGAGACGTTTTGGCAAACCCGGTGCGAAAGCTACGGATGGGGGAGCGGCGTTGCTGCACACTACGGCGGGAGTAGTCCGCCCCACAGGCCGGACAGCAGGTCGGCCCTGCGGAACGTGGTTGGCGGCGGTTGCCTGACATGTGGAAAACATGTCCAAGAACGGCACTTGGCGGAGCATTGGGCGGCGCTTCAGGGCGGAGCTGCCCATTACGCGCATCAAGCCAAGCAGTATGCCAAGATTCCGCGTCGCTATCCCCCTGCCGAGGTTCTAGCGATGAGGGCCAGAAGAGAACAAAGGCGTCGTGACTGAGATCTTCAATGCCGGTCTCGCTACCAATTTCAGGTAATCGTTCAAGATCCGGCGTATTGGGTAGAATCTCGAACACAGGGCTTCTGGCGTTTTTGCGGCTTCGCAGGCCACCGATAAACTCGCTATGGCAGCCCTCGCAGTGAAACAGCTCAAACAGCCGTTGCATACCGTGTTGTGTTTGTGCATGACTGGCTCCGCGTTCCACTGTCAAGCCTGCATATTGCAACACTCCATCAAATTGATACGGGCTGGCAAAAAGCCCCTCTAGGCTGCGCAAAAACAAATGTTGACGAAACGCTACGGTATCCACTGAATTAAGGTCGCCCAAACCGCGCAATATGGTCAGGCCTCTCAGCGCTGCTATAGCTTTGGGGCTATCGAACAATTTTTCGGCGATAACGCTAGTCGCGCGCGCGCGTACCTTACCGTCTTCTCCTATACAGGCTTGCGTGATACGCGCAGCCGCTTCCTTGATGACATCGTTGATGCAAGCCCCAGTATCAAGTCCTAGGGCAGCGGCACAGTCGGCAAGCAAAAGTCGCAAGCGTTCATCATTTATGGGCACATTAAGCTGCCCAACATAATCTCCTGTCGGAGTAAGGTAGCTTACAAGCGCAACAAAGGAATTCGGCTTGATAGGGCGATTGTTGATGGGAACTGCCACTTTCGGTTGGCCGGTGATGACGAAGCTAGCCCAGTCTTCAGAAGCTTGAGCACCCTCACTCTCAGGGCCTGTAAAAGTACCGAAGGGGCCAAAAAAGTCATACAAATACTGAAGACTCTGGTAGCGCTCTTCCCCGTCAATCGGCAAGGATGCACTTGAAGCCAGAATGCGTAACTTATGCCGTAGTTCAGGACGATCAAGACCTAGTCGGTTAATAAGCGTGCGGATCAAGGCAGCAACTTCCGAACCGGTGGAGCCTCGAACCAGGTGCAACTCATCAAGTACAAGGAAAAAATAAGCCTCTGGGTCGGTTTCCAGCCATTCGCGCGTCTGATCGAAGATAACTGCATCTACATCGCGTGACAGCATGGCATTGAGCATCGAGACGTTGGTCACTAGAAGATCAGGCGGCGTATCCTGCATATCCCAACGCGTTATTAGCTCAGCACCATTCGGCGAGGGAAACATGTAGCGTGTCGGCTCTTCATCTTTGTTTTGTTGCTGCATCAACATATCGTAACGGCACGCTTGCTCCTGGTACTCCGCCATTTCCCGTAGCGCCGAAGACGTTTTATCGAGGCGGTTTCTCGCACGCTGCTTCTCTTTTTGATTATTTCGGCGAGGATGAATACGGTAGCCTGGTACTGGACTGGCACTGGTGTAACGTCCGAAGAAAAGTCGATTTCCCTTTGCATGCCTATCTAGCACGTCGGTAGCTTCTGGTGAATCCAGCATCTTGCGTAGCCGCACCATCTGGTCTTCCACTAAGGCATTCATCGGATAGAGCAGGAGAGCCCGCACCGCTTTCGGGCGTTCAGGCGCTTCACCTTGCCGATGCTCAGCAAATCCCTCGTTGGCTTGCCACCAAGAGGAGGAGATGTAACCCGTACTCGGTGCCGGCCAGCGTGTCGCTTCAGCTATCAGCTCCGCAAGAATGGGCAGGAGAAACGCTTCGGTTTTGCCGGAACCAGTGCCAGAAGTCACGATACCCGGTGTGCCATGTGAAAGCCCGTGATGGAGCATCTCTATCTGATGGGTGTAGGGTGTAAACTTGCTTTTACGGGTGAGCTCACCGCTGGTCTTTTTACCTGGAAATAGCCCTGAGAGCGTCATGTCGATAATGGCGCGCCGCTGCTCGCGATTGAAACGCGATAGAGGATTTTGCGCGCTTTCTTCTAGGAAGCTTTCAAAAGAATGTGTGGCAGGTGTGTAGCGCAGTACCGGTTCAATAAAAGGTTCTGGCATCAATGCGCCAGGCTGGTTCAGGATCTCTCGTCGCTCTTGCGTCAGCTCAGGTCGTCTAAGTCGATAGACCGTATCGAGATAAGAAAGATATAGCGCTTTGATATCTTTATAGGCGCCGATAGGATCCAGCATGTCAGTTCCTTATTCGTTATCTTCTAGTAACTTCGTCAGCCATAGACGCCCTTGCTCGCGCTTACGGGAAAATTGTTCAAGCCGTCCACTAATCGTTGCCGGATCGGCGTTATACATTGCTTCGGCGCGGTAAAGCTCAGCCTCCATGCTAAACGGTAGCGGCTTGCAATCGTCTTGTTCGTTTAAGTAGGTACGCTGCTCAGCTCTATTTATGTCATAGGGAATAAAAGGCAGATACGTTGTCGATGGCGATACGCTATTACCGATGGGAGTAGGCTCACCTCTGACGGCTTCGAGGGTAAGCTCTAAAGGGAGGCTGGTATTGGGCAACTCCGACCAAGTATGCTTTGCATCCAGCATGCCTGCGTCCACGCTCGCTATCAATAGGAGGTTCATTGGTCGGTGTATATTACGTATCGCCCCCACTAAGCTCGGCAACCACAGATCCATCGGCGTGCGGTTCAAACCATCAAGCCAGACGAGGTGAAACCGCTCTGGCTTGAGAAGCGCCGAAGACCAAGCGTGTGCCAGCCCGGTTCTCACGCCTGATGCTGGGTGTGCCCATAGGTCATTCAGACTGAGTAGACCAGGTCCTAGTGGTTCTCTTACAAAGTTGCCTCCGGTCACCACCTTTGCATACCCCGGTATCATGGCTTCTGCTAATTGCTGCGGCAGCACCACCAAAGCACCTGACCGGAGGGCAATATCAAAATATCGAAAATCGTCGGACGTAACGCCAACTCTACGAGATTCCGCTTTAAAGCGTTGTATCAAATCCTCAACCGCAATCTTTTGTGCCTTATTAGCCGTTTGTATTCGTGACCAGGGTGGGATGCTCTGGTCGATAGGTGCTAACAAATTCGCTTCTTCACCCAGCACATGATGTAGGCGGTTCAGCAGTTTTTGAAAAGCCGGCGTATTCTGGTCTTCCAACTCACCCAGCGTATGGTTGAGGGTGTCGATTTCCTTTGTGAGCTGCGTCTTCAACTGATCAATAAGCTGCTGCGTTGAGGAAGCTTGTAGCGACAACCCTTTTTGAATTTCTTGTTGATGCTGTATCTCCGAGTTCAATTTCTGCTTTTTGGCAGTCAGGTATTCTAGGTTTGTTTCAACAGTAGCCCTCACCCGTGGCTCAATCTCACTGCGAATCTGTTCGAAGGCCTTTTGTTGCTTTTGCTCAAGTGCTTCCCTAATCGGCGCTGTTTCCATCAGGGAATCCGCGATATACGCAGGCGTCTCGATATTGGTGCGTAATTGAGGTAAAAAACTCTGCAACCACTCCTGCAAATAGGCCCAATCTGTATTTTCAGACGCCAATTTTTGCGCGCGAATGACGAGTGAAATGATACGTTCTCGCTCGGCTCGTGAAGGTCCTTCTGCATCAATTTTTTTTAAGCCCTTCAATAGCTTTTCAAGAAGGTCTTGATCCAGCAACCAAGTCGTTTCGTCTTTTAGTTCTCCTACCGTTATACCGGGAACTTCGAAATAAATGCCATCGAACTCAACGCCGTCAAATACAGCGGCATTGAACTGGTATAAAGCAACTCTGCCGGGAGCTGTGACAAACCGTCCACCCTCGGGATGCAGGGCCATTTTCACAACGGCACACTGTGTATCAGAAAAAGCAACAATCAGCTCATTGGAAAACGGTGAGATACGAACTAGGCCCTCTTCGATCAGTCGACGACGTGCTCCCTCCATACCCAGTTGACGGAAATCCAGGATTTGCCGAAGAGGAAATGCGTGTTCAACAATTAACTGATCATTACCTTCACCAACGTCTCTTGGATTAAGTTTTGCAATGACAGCGACGGATTGCCGCTGCTGTATCCATGGCAAGCTTGGAGAAAAGACTTTTCCCACAGGAGGAAGCTCGTTGCTAAGATTTTTTTTTTGCCATGCACCATTCACCGCTTTTGCTTGGCAGGCAATACGCGCAACTGGCCTTTTAGGGTACTCATCACAAATCCCGAAGTAGATATCATCACCCATAAAGCGCTTCATCTCCTACTGATAATAATTGGGACGCAGGCCACGCCGCCGCTGAGCTGCGAACTGCATTACTGTCAAGCTTGTCGACGTATTCGCCGATGATTGAATGGCCATACCAAACGCCCGTTGCATGATCTCAATCGCCGCCTCTGTCCCACCATACAGATAAGTTTGCTTACTCTGAGTGAGACCCAAGCCAGTCTGCACTCCTGTCAGCCGTCTCAACCATATGGCTACGTTTAGAGGCAAATGTCCTCCGCAGCCATTTCGAACCAACATGGTGCGGTCCTTAATAAAAAGAGATGATTTCGTTAGTCGCGCATATTCCATCAAGGCAACAACACGCTGCGTAGTTTTGAAAGTGCTTTCACCATCCTTAATCACGAAAAGATCTCTGTCTTTTTCATGCACCATGCGATCCAAAGTGATCTTGCCCTGTTGCTGGCGTGCTTGACGCACAAATAATCCTGGGTCCGGCTTCCAGATAGCGAAGCTCTCATAACCAACACCTTCTCGTTTTTCTTGTGGCCAGCATGCAGGTGCTTTATTGATATTGGGCTGCAAGGCATTTTCATTTTCCCAGCCCAAGGCTTCCGCTAGCTGCTTCAATGCCTCACCTATCAGCCCAAACACAGGCGGTGCCCAAGGACGCTCCGCATTAATATGAACTTCAACAGAAAGTCTCTTGGCTTCAGCCTGTAAGCATGAGAGCTCGGACGCCCCCAAAGCGCCTTCCACGATGGCCGAGCTCTGGCCAGTCTGAACAATCCTTGGCGGCAGCACCCGCCAGGCACGACCACGCCACTTACGGTTCAGGTCTAGCTCTAACCAGCCTGCTTCTTGTAATGAACGTAACAGGTCCCAGACTAGATGCTGTTTAAGCTCATCAGGCAAAACCCGATGTATCAAACCGACTATTTCTTTTTCCGGTCTTGTACCACCGACACGTGCATACAGAGCTTCTAGCGCATCGCTCAGCCGGTTGGGATAGATACCGGCAGTGGTCGGGTGAGCACCATCTATTAATGAGCCATTGCCTTTATCACGAAGTTCAATGGCAGGCTCGTAGTTAGCCAGACGTTGCGCCCACTGAGTTGCCAGGGGGGCATTGCTTTTAAGTTTCATGTCGAGGGTTGATGCGGCCCCGCTGGGCTGGCTTACAGTAATTCGCCACTGGCCTTCAGCGCATGCAGTGTCCTTTATCCAAACCGAACCACCACAACGTTCGTAGGCGAGAGGAGGTTGAATATCGACATCCGCTTTCTCTGGAATACGGATCACCGGCTGATAACCGGGGCGGGCTAACCAGACACCCCGCATCAGGGGCAGACCTTCCTCAATGCGAAACTCAGTGACGTTTTGTTGCTTAGAAGGCAAAACTCCCTTGTATGAAGTGATTTCCAGAGCCACTTCAAGAGGCATGGGCTCTGATGCTTTCCAGCCATCGTGTATGGTGATGGGATCATTGAAGTTTTGAGTGATTTCCGAAATGTGGGAAAGCACGATAACCTGGCTGTTTTCGGGGATTCGGCGATCATCCTGCGACCAGTGCCCACCCCGGCTTTCGTACAGCACTAGGACGCCTGAATCTATCAATTGTCGGAGTGGTGTGGGGCAATACCTTCCACTAAAGAGTTCAGCAAAATCTCCCTCCCACTGAGGTGACTCCAGTTCTGCGCGGCGATTCCCATACGATAGTGTGATGATGGCCTCGTCACCATCCCAACCTACGAAGCGCAGGGATATCTGCCATAAAAGCGCTTTGCAAGAAGGTTCGTCACGTGCAATGACGTCCAGCATGCTCTCGATCTGGCGCCATAAGGCATATTGCTCGATAGAGTCGCCAGCAAGGTAGCTTCGGCGAAGGGATAGAAGTTCATCTTGCATTCGTGCAGGCAAGTTATGTCGCGTTTCAAATAGGTGATTAATCAACGAGCCGCGGCTGTTAAATGCTTTATTCTGTAGCGATTGGAGGGACTTTTTTAGGCAGTTCAAATCTTTTCTTGACGGGTAGGCAAGCTCTACAGCGTAGCCTATGTGGGTACGATAGCGAGGAACTGGTAACTCAACCGTGCGATAGGCTTCTCCCAACGAAGCTTGAGCATTTAGATGGTAAGCCAGGGCTTTCCATAGACCGTTAATGCCCGATACATTGCCTTGTGGCCCTAAGCCATCGTTGAGCAGTTCACCCAAGCGCACCCGAAAGTTATGGTGATCGCTAACACCTATGATGGTCGCTTCTACCAAACAGGAAAGAACTAAATAGTGAAAGCGACGAAATGCATAGAAGCCACCGCCAGAGGACTCAGTTCCACTAAAAACTCTGTGAACATTATCGCGAGTAAAAATCGACAAAAAGGCTTTAATAACCTCTTCATCAGAATATTCATCAAGGCCAGCAGCAAGTCTAAGCTCGGCAGGCGTGGCATCTAAAGTTGTAAGGGGAGCACTACCGTAGGGTCCATCGGAGCGTAGGTAATGGTTTTGGAGAGACTTTTCCCACTCCTCAGATGTAAAGGGTGTAGAGACAATCATCGTTAGTTCCCTTCACATACCAATTTAAATCCATGCTATCAGACTAAGCAATTTTAACTATTATCAACTAGTCGACTTTCATTCCTATGTCTCAGGCATTACTCATCCATCAATATTTTCGTCATGCTGTTATATTTGACGATGTCCCTGTACGGCTTGGTGCCGTTTTTAAACCTCCTCCGAGTGGAGGTTCTTGCCATAAGCGATTCGTTTGACACATTTCTTACATCCTGGAATAAAGGCAAGCTCGCTGGAAAGTAGTTGCCTCTGTGCATTAAAGATATCTGGGCTATTTGAGCTCGAAAGCTGCACTTTGGTTACACATGAAAAATGACACGATAGGCAGTTGAAAAAATCATCAAAACCTCACCCTCTCCGCATTTTCCCTCAACCACTCGCGGCATTGCGGGTAATCCGGCATCACCCGCCCAAGCTCATTCCAAAACTCAGGGGAGTGATCGTGGCGGATCAGGTGGCAAAGCTCGTGCATCACCACGTAATCCACCATGCGGTTGGGAGCCATCATGATCTGCCAATTGAACTCCAACTTGCCTTTGGCGGTGCAGCTTCCCCAGCGTGATTTGAATGTGTGGATGCCAATTCCCATCGGCGATACCCCAACCACTGGTGCAAAACGCTCGACTTTTTCCTTTAGTTTTTGCTCGGCTTGACGCTTGTACCAGCGCACCAGCGCATTGCGCACCATGTGCGGGCGTTCCAGGCCGCTGGGTAGCGTTATTAACAATCTGCCGTGTACCAGCTTTACCGGGGCAAAGGCGCCGGTTTCTATCTTGAGGCGGTAGTTGCGCCCCAGGTAAGGAAACGCTTCACCGGAGACAAACTCGCGGCTACTGGCATGCGCGGCTAGCTGGTGTAAGGCCATTTTTTCTTTGATCCAGCGCCGCTTGCTGGCCAATAGCTGGTCGATCTTTTCTGGCGAGGTGTCAGTGGGCACTACGATAGAGACAACCCCTTCTTCCACACGAATATCCGCCGATTTGCGGCGGTTGGTGCGGATGATTTCGGCAATAAAACCCGAGGCATCTCGGTATTCGGTTGGGTTTGCCATGACGGTCATTAGTTCGCTTTGCCGAAACGGTGTTTGGCCAGATCCATAAAGCGGTCTTGCACTACTGTTACCAGGGCTTTATCCGCAAAGGAGCCATCTAGAACCGCACGCTTGATTTCTTTTTTCATGCGTTTGACCTGATCCTGCTTATCGAAAAAGTCGACGATCTGAGTGGCTTCGTTAAACATTTCTACCAAATCTTGGCTGATCGCTTTGATCTCATCATGCAATGCTTCACTGATGGCCTCTTCCCCCGCATGGTGGGTCACTTCCGCCATGAGAATGTTGTAGAAAGCAAACTCGGTTTCGCTAAGTCCTAGGGCATCTGCTTCCTGCTTGTGCTCGGAATTGATGGTGCTGACCATCTGCGAGAGCAGCTCTAACTGCTGATCCCATTTACCCGCCGTTTTCTCGATAATATCCCGCAGACGTAGGCTGAGCGATTTGTAGTACTCCGGGTCTTCATCAAGGTTGACGGTAATATGGTGCTTGATGGCACTCTCAATCTCGGACGCTTTCGACTCCGGGGATTTAATCTGATCAACAGTTTGCTTGAAGTTGGCATCCATCAAATCAACCGGGGGAATCTTGGGGTCGACGCCGGTGCTGATGATGTGGTCTTCCACCAGCTTGCGCACTTTCTCGCCTACATCGGCAAGGTTAAGGCCTGGATCGCGGTAGCGGTTTCTTGCGGCGTTTTGTACTTTTCCCCAGAATTTTAGATCAGGCACAAAGGGCTTGGCTGCCGTATCCGGCAAGATGATATCCATCTGCTTGGCAAAGGCTTTATACGCCAGCTCAAACTGCTGGCGTTTGTCTTCGTCGTTGAGGAAAAGAACGTAGGAATCAATATCCTTCTCTTTTACCGCTGCAAATAGCTTGGCTACCCGCGTATGGGCGGCCTTCAACTTGGGGATCTCGTCTTTCAGGCTGTGGTAGGTGCCTTCAGCGTCTTCATTACTGAACATCTCCAGCGCTTCGGTCAGCTGGTCAGATAGCCCGTAGTAATCGACGATAAAGCCTGCCTGCTTTGACCCTTTGCCGTTAGGTGACGCGCAGGTGCGGTTAACCCGCGCAATCGCCTGCATTAGCGTGTGGTCTTTCAGGTTGCGGTCGATATACATCGCCTGGGCAATGGGCGCATCGAAGCCGGTAAGCAGCATATCCTTCACAATCAGAAAAGCCGTTGGGTCTTCACTTAGCGGTTTGGTGAAGTTGCCGATGACCTGTTTCTGGCGGGCTTTATCGGTATATTGCGCGAGGTAAGCCGGGTCGTTGTGGCTGCCGGAAACAATAACCTCAGAAGGTGGGGCATCCAGTTCATCCAATGTTTTCTTGAACAGGGTGGCGGCATAGCGACTCCCCACCACAATCATCGCCTTAAAGCCGTTGGGCTGAATATGCTCCCGGTAGTGTTTCAGCAGGTCGATACATACCCAGCGGATGCGGGCAGGTGCCTCGCGTATCGCGCGTTCTACCCCGTACTTTTTCTTGATCTCTTTTTTTTCTTCGTCGTTGTAATCGCAGAAATACTCTTCAAAAAGCGCATCAAGCGAATCGCCCACTACATCGGTAAGCACCTGACGGCCTTCGTAAAGAATACGTACCGTGGCCCCATCAGCCACGGCTTCGTTGATTTTGTACTGATCAATATAGCCGCCAAACGCCTGGCTCATCTTCTGGGTTTTCAGCAAAGGCGTGCCGGTAAAACCAATCTTGGGGGCATTAGGTAGCGCTGCGTTAATAGTGGCAGCAAGATTACCAAACTGGGTGCGGTGGGCTTCATCGGCCAGCACGATGACTTTGTCGCTGGGGTTCAGGTTGCTGAAGTCGCCCTCGGCTTCAGCGTCTTGAAACTTCTGCACCATAGCGGTGACGATATCGGATGAATTGTGCTGTAACAGGGTTTTCAATTTTGCGACAGAACTAGCGTTGTGCACGGTTTCATTCTGCGCATCTCGGAAGGTAGCGGAGAGCTGGCTATCCAGCTGTGTGCGGTCGGTGACGAACACCAGCTTGTATTGCTGTAGCTCAGGATCACGGCGCATTTTCACCGCCAGCATGACCATGGTGAGCGACTTACCCGAGCCTTGGGTATGCCACACTACCCCGGATTTTTCCTTACGATCCCTACCTGTTTTCAGGCGCTCAATGACCTTATTCACGGCGCGGTACTGCTGGTATCGGGCAATTTTTTTGATCAATCGCCCGTCCACGGCTTCAAATAGCGTGAAGTTCTGCAGCACATCGAGAAAGTTAGCGGGTGAGAAAAGGCCCATTAAAAGCTTCTCTTGGGCGTTAATAGCGCTGTGAAACGGATCGCCCGCCGCAATACGTTGCGCTGCTAGCAGATAAGCCGGGGAGAGCACCTCGTTAACTTCATAAGCGGTGGATGAAGGGATAAGCGTTTTGGTGACCTGAGTGGAATCAAGTAACTGACGAATATCCGCATCGCTAAACGGGTAGGCGTCTTTCCAGTCACCGTAATGTTGAGTGCTGGAACTAATCGTACCCACTCTGGCTTGGTCACGGCAGGTGGAGACCATCAGTTGGTTGTACCAGAACAGCTTTTGAGCACCTTCGTCATCTTCGGGGTAACGTAGGTTGGCGTAGCGCCGTAACTGGTCAATTCCTTGCGCCAAGGCATCGGCAATATAGGGCGACTTACACTCAATCACCGCCAACGGCAGGCCGTTCACGAAGCAGACGATATCCGGGATGATGTTCTGGTTGAGGCCTTCAATCTTGAACTGGTTGGTGCAGAGAAATTCGTTATTGTCAGGCTGGTCGAAGTCGATGATTTTGACCGTCTGCCCCTTGCGCCCCTTACCCACATCTTGCTCTACCGACAGATAGTTCACTAACCGCTGGTAGATCGTGTGGTTGTACTCCATCAGACCCGCATGGTGAGGGTGGGTAATCTCCCGCAGTACCTTGCGCAGGTTCTCTTCGCTGATCCAGGGGTTTAAGCGCCGTAAGGCGGCTTCTAGCTGTTTGACCAGCACTACGTCACGATAGTAGCCACGCTCACCGGTAGAGGGCGCGCCATCAATAGGCAGCACAGGCGATAATGCTGCACCAGGAACATAGCTCCAACCCAGTTGCTGAAGCTGGGCAATGGCGGGCAATTCGACCTTTTCGATCTCATCCTGGTACAAGGTAATTATCCTTTGTAGTACTTTTTGCTCAGCCTACCATGCTACCGCCAGCGGTTCAGCCGTTTACGGCATTCATCTTTTGGTAAACGGGCTCCCGCATTCAGCATGCTGTCTAGTGCATTGGCGAGTTGTTGCGTCGATAGCAAGGCGTGGCGTTCCAGCTCGTCCAAAATCCAGAGCACGCCCCGTACTTCAAGCTGGCCTTGTTGACCGGATTTGCGCAGCGCACCGTCACCGGTTAGTAGTGGCCAGCCACGTTCCCTGGCCAGAAAATAGCAGGAGACATCGGCTAAAGAAGAGTTGCCCAGAGTTTGGCGAAGTTCAAAGAGCGACAACACCTCATCGCCACTTAATCCTTCTATCGTCAGCCCCAGATCCGTCAACTGCTGGCCGGGTGGCTGCCTTAATTCTCGCCATACAAAATCCGTGGTGACAAATTGATGGGGCAGTGCAAAGACGGTTGAAAGTAGGCCACTACGATGAAGATCGATCCAAACATTAGTATCAGAGACAAGTATTTTCGCTGACATGCGCGGCGCCACCTGTCTGTCCGTTGGCCATTATCTCCTGGATATCCTCCAGGCCGGTATTGAGTAATTCCGCTGCCCGTGAGGGGGTCACTAACCCTTCCGCAAGGGCCCGGTAAACTAGTTGCCGCAGGCGGTAAGAAGTCTCTGATAGCAAAGGGTTAGGCTCACTGGTGCGGTAGCCCTGCATTGACCAGTATTTGACGGTGCTTTGGTAGAGGTTTGGGTTGATGATCCCCAGGTCATGCAGCCGCCGTAGAATCGCCTGAATGGAAATGCCCCACTCTTGTTTTGCCAGCAGGAACTCGTCAAACAGCACACGCTTGCGGTGCTCGCCGAAAATGGCGCGTACCTGGCTGGCAGGAAACAGAAAGGCACCGGCAAAGCGGTGGCAGTTGTTCTCTTCTTCCCGAGTGCCGTGAATGGCGTCAGGCATAGCCATGACGAGGTGGCCCAGCTCATGGGCAAGGTTAAAGCGTTGGCGTTCACCGGGGCGGTCAGTGTTGCTCACAATCACCGCATCCGCACCCTCATTGACCAGCGCACATAGGCCATCGAATTTTTGGTGGGCGTGCAGGCCCACGACCTTGATGTCGTTTTCTTCTAGGGTTTCGGTCAGGTTGGCAATCGGGTTTAGCCCCAGGCTCCAGGCGTTGCGCAACGCTTCTGCCGCCTGTTCGATCTCTTCAGCGTTAGCTACCGCAAAACGGCGATGCCATTGGGTAAAACCACGGCGGCGTGGTTCAGTCTCAAACACGCTTTCCGCCGCCAAATAGCGCTCAAGATGCTCGCGCACCTGCTCTTTCACGGTTTCCTGCTGGCGTTTGCCAAAGGCGGAGTGCTTGCGAAAATCGACTGCGCCAAGTGCCACGGAGTCAGGCCGGAAAAAATACTCAGGGCTCACCCCCAGCACATCGGCGAGCTGGATTAAGCGAGTGGAATTGGGCGCGTCCTTGCCCTGCTCATATTTCGACAGAGCCTGCTTGGTAATGTCCCCCAGCTGGTCGGCCACCTGCTGCAGGGTCATGTTCTTGAGGACACGCGCACGATGCAAGCGATCATGCAGCATGATGGGGCACCTTGATGAGGAATAGTTGAGTTGACAAGTATGGTTTAAAAAATGAGCTTGTCAACTCGGGAAAGGAGCAATTGGGGGAGGAAAAATCAGGCTTCGGCTAGCTCTTGGGCATCCACCTGAACGCGAACTTTGCCGGTGAGCAGATCCTGCATCAAGGCTTTTTTGAAAGATTGAAAAGCGTTGATCTTATTGAGGGTTTTTGTGATACGAGCCTCAATTGAAGCTAAGGCATTGGCTATGTTTTTTTGCTCAGATATGTCCGGAACTGCTATTGCGATACGACTCAAAGACTCACCGCTGATGCCTGCCCTTGTCGTGAACTTGCTGTTATCCATCATTTGCTTACGAACAGCATTGCTTTGGAATATATATTTCAAAAATTGGGGATGGAATAAATCATTTTTTTGACGAGCTCGTATAACGAAACCATTGAAAACTACATCGTCTCTTTGACCTAGATAGACATTAGCAAAACCAATTTCGTCCGGCGTTTCAGAGGTTCTCGTGAAAAAAACATCTCCAAAATGCACCCTGAATCTTGAGAGCTCTGTTTCATTCATTTCGACGAGCGCGCCAAGGTCTGAATCCTTAATGCCCCCGCCAACATAGACATTCTTGTAACTGATAATTGGTACGCCATGGCCAAAAGCTTCCTTGTCTTTATTCACACCATTTTTAAGTTCAAATACATCCCCCAATAGATGGCTTTCCCAGCCAACAGGAATCCGCCCCACTGGCGAATCCTTAAACTCCGTATGCGGGACGCCGCGCGGTCCAATCCCCTTGGTCAGCAGCTCCTGCATCATGCCAGTCTTAAGGTCTTTCAGCTTGTCGATCTGGGCGCGTGTTTTTTCGATCACTTCATCGACGGATGACAGAATGGCGGCGATTTTTTTCTGTTCGGGGAGTGGGGGGAGGTCAATAGGCAACAGTTTTAAATCGTCGAGCCGAATACCCTTTACGGTTGAGCCAGTCGCAAGGTTTTCGATTTTCTCACTTTGAGATAGGTACCAATGCAGTATGAACCGCCAGTCTACTTCTCTAACCGGATAGAAGGCCTTTAAATCCTGGTTAATGGCCACATCACGGTCGAAGTAAACAGCTTTCCCGACTGCCATTCGACAGGCAATGATCATTGTGTAGGCAGGAATTAGCTTGCTCGAACTCTTTTCCAGCCCTTGAGCAGAAATGAACTCTGCAGTGGAAGTAAGTGACACACGGCGCAAGTCTTTAACAGTTGCCCAAGGAATGCCACCATCCCAGTAGGTGGGTTCTATACGCGGAGGTGTTCCACCACCTTCAATTTTTTTAGCTAGGTCACCCAACTCATAGATGCCCCACCCCTTAGGCACCCTGTTATTCATACCCCAACTCCTTCAGGTAACCCTTCATTACATTTTCTGCTTCGGCTACTTCGGCATCTAGTTCATGCAGCGAGACCTTGTACTTATCCCACCAACGTTCTAGCTGGTTGATAATGGTAGTGCTGTTGTCAGCATTGAGGGCTTCTTGCTGAACGATGTCACGCAGCTGCTCTTTGCCTTCAATAGCGGGTTTGAAGTCGTAGTAGGCCTCATCAAGGTGATCAAATACGCTGCTAATGTCAAAATCCATTAAGATTTCTTCGCGGATATACTCGCTTTCCACTTCCCGTACCGGAATGCCGCCGTGGAGGATGGCACGCACATCGAAAATTTCCGGTGGTGGGGAGGTGTCAGCATAGCGGCGGATGTTCAGGTTGTAGCCGTTCTCGGCAATGTCCGCCAAGTTTACGACTTTGGAGTAGCGCTTGATCTCAGCGTAGTCGTCAAAGGTGGCAACGATCTTTTCAATATCCTGCTGCCGTAGCTTGTTCTGGTTCTTGCCTTCTTCATATTCCAGCTCGCTGTTGATAAACAGCACCTTGCCTTTGCGCTCGGCAGGCTTGTGCTTGTTGATGATCAGCAGGCTGGCGGGAATGCCTGTGCCGTAGAACAGCGCCGGTGGTAGGCCAATCACGGCTTCCAGCAGGTCGTCGTTCAAGATGCCCTGTCGGATAGCTTTTTCGCTGGCACCCCGGAACAGCACGCCGTGGGGCATCACCACTCCCATCATACCTTCGGCATTCAGGCTGGCGATCATGTGCTGCACAAAGGCTAAGTCGCCGGAATCTTTAGGCGGCGTGCCGTAGGGGTAGCGGCCATAAGGATCGTTATCGGCTTCTTCCTTGCCCCACTTCTTCAAGCTGAACGGCGGATTGGCCAGTACCCGGTCGAAGGTCATCAGCTCACCGCCTTGGGTATGCTGCGGGTCGCCTAGCGTATCGCCCTTGCGAATATCGGCACTGTAAACACCGTGCAAGAACATATTCATCTTGCAGATGGCCCAGGTGTTCAGGTTCATCTCCTGGCCAAACAGCGAGAGGTTAGTCGGGTTTTCGCCATTAACAGCGAGATGGTTACGGGTTTGTACCAGCATGCCGCCTGAACCAGCGGTAGGGTCGTAAATGCGCATGCCTGCATGGGGCTTGAGCAGCGATACCAGCAGCTGTACTACTTCCGAAGGTGTATAGAACTCGCCGCCTTTTTTACCGGCGCTGTCCGCGAACATCTTGATCAGGTACTCGTAGGCCGTGCCCAGCAGGTCAGGCCGCTCGAAGTCTTGGTTGCGTAACCGGTAGCGGCTGAAATGGCTGAGCAGATCCCGCAGCTTCTTATCCGAAAGCTTGTTCTTGATGTTGAAGTCGATAGACACCAGCACGCCTTCCAGCGTGGCGTTGTGTTCTTCAATGGCTTCGGTGGCCTTGTTCAACTCCGCGCCAATATTGTGCTTCAGGTCTTTGATGGCACCCCAGCGCGCAACCGGTGGGATGTAGAAGGTTTTGTCGTACTCGTCTTCATCATCAGCCAGCTCACGCGCCTGGGCCTCGCTTTTGCCTTTGCTGAGGTAATACGCAACCACTGACTCCTGGGCTTCCTCAAAGGCATCCGATAGGCGTTTCAAGAACATCATGCCGAAGATGTAATCCTTGTACTCGGACGCATCCATATTGCCGCGCAGGATATCGGCGGCTTCCCATAGAAAGGATTCCAGCTGTTGCAGCGTAACGGTGTGGCTCATTGATGTTTCCATGTATGGCAGTAACCGTGGGCATGGCTGATACATAGCCCCCACAAAATAGTGAGCCGAGTTTAGCGGTGTGGGGGCACGTGGGCAAAGCTGTTAGCTGTCACCTATCTCAGTTAATTGCTGTTGGCACAGAGCAAATAGCTAATAGCGCTCAAGATCGCCTAGCTATGGCTGGCACCGAAAGCACGCATCCCTAGTCCATACTGTTTCGTATCGGCTTTGCAAAGGTAAGAGGCTCGATAGAATGCCTCCTGAAAGCTATCTGCATTATCTCGGTCTATCCAGTAGGTAGGGTTCTTCGGAACATGAACCCATGGCTCCTGAGGGTTCCACAAGACTCCCAGCGCGCTGTACCAAGCGCGTGACAGACGGCTGATAAGATTCTCATTGGGGGAGCACGCTCTGCCTAGCATGTGGTAGGCGTCACGATTAAGTAGGATAAAGAAATGGTAGTGCGGCTTACCATTACTGCCGACTTCCCGGCACCACACATAACGCACTTTGGTATCTGGTGCCCAGCCATTCTGACGCTTCCGTACTCGGTCATGTTTGATAATAGCCTTCAAGGACGCGATAAACCTTGCGATAAGGCCTTTATGATCCTCTAGTGACATTCGGTCGCTTATTTCCGTAGGGATGACAGGATCGACCCTGAAGGCTAGAACGCGCGGATACTCGCTCAGTGCTTTCTGCATTGTGTTGTATAGGGCTTGAAGATATTCACTTGCCATCGGCAAGTATTTCTCTTGGATTCTTAGCCTGTTGAATACAGGGGTATAGGCTAAGTTTGAGCAGAATGGTTGTGACATTATAGGCTCCTTGATAGGTGTAGTAGCCCATGGCTTCTGAGACATGGGCGTTTATGTCAGGCACGACGAATCCTCCAGCGGATGCTGGATTCAATAATTTGGCGATGTATCGATTAGATCTTCGGGGTCTACTTAGGTACGGGGCTTGATGCCCCTCCCTCTACCCTTTGACTTGCTTAATCTTAATAATAATTAAACAAGGGTCAGAAAGGTTGATGGCAGTTCGACGGATCTAGGTGGGCGCTAGCGGAAGGGAGTAGCGGCTAGTGGATAATCAACTCTTCAATTAAATTAGCAAAGTCTAAATGATTTGCCTTAAGCAGCATCTTCATCCCTCCGCTTGATGCTGTCATTTATCCAAGTATCGATTTCACTTTCGACCCAGGCAACGGCTCGAGTACCCAGTTGAACTGAATTGGGAAACAGTCCAAGGCTGATGTACTTGTAGATCGTGGATCTTGCCAGCCCCGTGCGTTCCATGACGTCTTTGATGCGGATTAGTTTCATGCTCATGACGAACTCCTGTTATTCGCTCATGAGATAAGGCTGGTGAGTATCTTTTAATTTGAGAGTGGCTTTGGGAGCGTGATATTTATTGTCCAGCAGGCTCAGGAGAGTCTGACTTTGAATCATCCAGTTTATTGCTGATGGCAGAAAGGCATCTATGATGATAAGTCCGCCAATAGGAGTGTAGGTCTTCATCAACAGGGTCTATACGAAACTCCCGCTTCACGGTTGCGTCAGCTTCACTGACCCCATAGCCACGTAGTTCGTAAACAGGTCGTTGTTGAATGCATGAATTATTTGAAAAAACAGGTATAAGCATGTAGGTGATTGCTGGTGCTTCGAATAGTTGAATGGATGACAATGCCATTTGCAGCTGCTTGGCTAGGTGATAGGACAAAGCATAAGACAGGACTGCTAAAGGATGATAAGTGGCTTTTACGTCAGTCGACCTGTTGTCTATATCGTGAAGGTCTTGAGGGTTTTCATAAGTACTAGCTTTTGCATCATGACACACACACTTTGCCTTCGTGTTCTTAGGCTCCAAACCTAAACGTTGAGCCGTATTTGCAATGATAACTTGACTGGGCAGCTTTGGGCCGAGCTGCCCATTTTTTAAATCGCCCCAGGAGGAAGAAAGCAGAAGGCAAGCATCAATATGTATGCTTGTCAGCAGCCAATCAGCATCATCGGTATCGTAGTTTGTGAAGATTTCTTCTAGACCCACCTTCCAGCTGCGCTCGTTAGGTAGTAATACATAAGCATTACTCAAAGCCCTTTCGATTATTTCGTAACGGCTAGGAGTAGGGCGATACCGGGTCGACTTTCTTATTAACCTGGGATCTTCAAGATCCACAATAGCGTCATTACCATCTAACAATACACTGGTTTGAACGTTACATACTGCGAAAGTCATCACCGCATCAAAAATCCCACCCACCAGTTCTGTTTGCCTAGCCCCCTTGCTTCGAGTAAGGCACTCGATCTTGAGCAGATTCTTGGTAAAGGATTCAAGTAACGGATGCGCTAAATCAAGCAAATAGAGGGATGTTTTACGGATACTGGCTTGGGAGGAGTATCGCCCTGGCTGGTGTTGAGCGATAACACCTAAATTACCCAGTTTCTTTAATTGCCTATCGATTCGAGATCGAGACATACCGGTTAGTTGGCGGATTTTTGATATTCCCAGACGAGTAATAACACCTGGCATATCGGCATGGGCTAGCAACACCATCAGTAGCCAGCGGTTAGGTAAGGTCAACTTGGAGCGGCGTTGACGCCCATCCCTTACCAAATCCTCTGGTTTATTTTCAGCAGACAGCCGAGTTGTTTCTGCGAGCTTGGCAATTTCCGTAGTGTGATGCTCAGAAACAGGTGGGCTCATTTGGAGTGTCTTAACCAATTTAGATGATAAGCGATAACGCGAGCTGGGCCGTCCTCGTCCCTTGGCCGGAAGAGGCTCTATTTCAATGAATTTTCCCTGACTTTCATCATGGTTGGCAATGAGCATATCCCAACCACGACGGCCTTGCGAATAGGTCATGTCCAGGCTCTTGAAGAGATTTTTCAAGGTGCCATCAAAGTGATGGCCAGCACCAAACACAGACGCCCATTTCATTAGCAACCATCGTGCTTCGGGCGTTAATCGAGGGTTTTTATAGGTCAGGAGCGTTGTGTTCATAGCAAGCAATATACGGCATATACTGGCAAATAAAAATCCGATTTCACGGACTAATAAAAAAGGTAGACATTACATTGTTGTATTACCATGTGTTATTACATTGTAATATAAGTTTTTAATTATCCAATATGAATTATTTGTGTTGAGTTTTTCCTTTCACTTTTCGTCATAGGCTCTACTAATGGCACGACCGTTCAAATGGATTGATGTGGAAGATCCAGAGCAATTTAATTGGATTGCAAACTATTTGGTGCGCCAATCAACGGCTGGCTTATTGCCTAACGCGTTGACAACAGCCCTCAATCGTTACAGCGTGGAGGAAACTGTTTACCGGTTGGAAGAGATGCTCGACACTGCTGTTTTTCGAGAGCTGAGCCGCCGTATGCAAGCTACTTGGAATGTGCGCCAGCATCGCAAAAAACATGGCAATCCCGTATCAATCCAGATGTCCAAAGAGGCTCAAAAACAATTGAAGGCTTTGGCTAAAAAGAGCGGTCAGACACAGGTGGAGACGCTTGGCCAAATCATCAGCAATGCAGTACATGAACAAAAGCAAGACATGGAAAAATATAAAAAAGAAAAAGAATCTTTTTTTTTAAGAATTGAGAAGCATCGGAGGGCGACTCAGCAGGTCAAGTATGTTTATGGGGGAGTTGTTGAGAGCTTGCTAAAATCCTTGGCTGAAGAAATAAATCACCGGTGCAGATATGAAGCGCTAGTAGGTAAACTGGATGACGCAGCGATTGAGAACGAAGCCATAGAGGCTTACTGCGATTCAGTAACAAAGCGCGTTGCGGAAGTAGAGCGGGAGCTTAGCAAATTGAAATTAATGCGTGCGAGAGTCGGCCCTTCGCTAAATGAGCGTATGCAAGAGTTTATTCGGTTCCATGAAGAGGAAGGCCTTGATGTAGGAAGTGACCATAGTTAGTGATGCACTGCAAAAGGTTGGTGGTTGCTGCAAAAAACTACAGCATGGCTTTCGTTTTGAAAGTTCCCTGTGTTAGTTGGGTAGTGTATTGGGTAGCAAAAACGGTTTTTGATGAATATATTTATCATAAGATTTTGATTTTTAATATTTTTTTATTTCTATTCTATTTTAAGATTCAGAATATTGAGTGATGTCTAAATCCAGACATTTCAATTCAAGAAAAATCTAGTTTTCAGCCACTTCAGAAGCCGGTTAGGCTTAATAGCAAGAAGTATATTAGAAGTGGCTGTAGCTAGTTTTAAGTGATTTTAATCGCTGAAAATATTATGCATGCCGTGATAACGAGCTTGGCGCTTTTCATAGGCTATGAACTCGTCGGTAATGCATTTACCCCGATTGCCGCCACGTACTGCGCCAGCACGGGTATCTTTGAAGGCTGCGCGCCAAGTGTCAGGTAGTGGTTGGGAGTTAGGGATAGTCATCCATAAGCGCAGCAGGTGCCTTTTGCGCTTTTCGTCTTCATAGTCTTCGAAGTCGGTGCGTGAATGTACGACGGTGTAGTTGTTGAGTAACTGAATATCGCCTTTTTCAATGTTCATTGAGTAACAGAACCTGGGGTCTTTAAGCATTTCATCAAGCCAGTTGAGCACTTCAACCTGATCGTCTTCCAGACGTGGTACATCTTCGAAATATTCCTGAGCAGCAGTTATGTTCTTGCGGTTAGTACGGAAAGCGGCGTAGCCCTGAGCCACTCCATATAACGGGCAAGGGTAAATATTAGGCTCCTCATCTGAGCCAGCGTCCTGCAAGCTAAAGTAGAACGGTTTATGGAGAGCTGCTTCTAGGTCTGGCCGAGTGCGTTTTAGTTCATCATGAATTGCCAGCGAGCTAGTGATCAGGCTAGTACCACCTGATTTTGCAGGATGAATGCACAGTAACGAAACGACATCACAGAAGTCGACATGGAAATCGAGGCCAGCATTGGTGTTATAGCCACGGCCACCCTTAACTTTGTACTGGCCGCCAGTGTCTTTGACTGAGGTAATGATGTGGCTTTGCTTATTTTGAGTACGGGCCACACCGGCATATAGACCAAGCCCCCAATAGAGAGTCTTGATGTCATCCACGCTGTAACGTTCGACGGGAAAGCCTTTTACCAAGCAGAACCCCCAAGATTGCTGAGTGCTAGCATAGGCCGCCAAAATCTCCTCTCGACCAGCGCCATTAAGCGGAAAGTCATCAACTGTTAAAGAGAGGAGAGATTTCGATGTTTTTTTTGCGTGCTGCAATGCGTTGTCGATATCGGTAATGGCAGCTTCAGAGAGAAAGCGAATCCAATTGGTATCATTCTCTACTTCTCGGCTTAGCCAAGGACGACATTGAGTAAGTTGGCTCATGAAAATCACCTTTATCTATCGTTATTTAAGTCATTTACTGGCGTGTTGTAGTACATAGGCTAGCAATGCTAGTAACGTGATAAAAACGATATTTGCGAAAGGTAGACTCAAGAAAAATTGGTGAAAAAAAAGCCAGTGGAACACCACTGGCAATCCATTCTCATAGCGTACTTATCACTGCAGATTGCGGTTGATAGTATTGAGAATATGTGACGCAGGCTCTACTAAGAACCGGTTCTTCATAAAAGCCAAAGAGGCATCATGAAAGTGAGCATTGCTGCTAGCCACAGCGTCTTCGGCAACGATGGTGTAGTAATCGTGGTGGGCGCTACTGCGAACGGTTGATTCAACGCAGCCCTCTGTATTGGCGCCAATAATCACGGTGGTGTCGATATTATTGGCTTTTAACACCATATCTAAGCTAGTACCGAGAAAGGCATCGGGCCGCAGCTTTTCGATAATAGGATCCTGTTCCCGAGGCTCAACACCTTCACAGAATTTAGCGCCCCACGAACCTCTAAGGGTATAGTCAGGGCTTTTGCCATCACGCACTTTAAGTCGCAGCCAAGCTGAGCTGTCGCCACGGCCATTGGGCAAAGTTATCTGGCGGACAAAAACAGTGAGTAAGTCCAGGCTTTGCCACTCAGAAATAAGCTTGCGCATAGTAGGTAACCGAGCTTGAGCCAGGGCCATGTCTCTTCCCGCCTGGGCAAATATACCTTCAGCATCGAAGAAATCATTTTGAATGTCGATGATCACTAGAGCCGATTTTTCAGGAATCAGGATCTCTTCCAAGGTCTGCCTGACTCTCTTTCCGTGCAGAGTGATCATGCTGTCTCCTTAGTGAGGTGATGTATCGTTTTTCCACGAATCAAGTGGATGGCTAGCATCATTAGCATCAGAGCACCGCCAGCGACTGGCAATAGCATTCCTGGAGCGATCAGGCCAAAGGCGGCTAGCGAAAATAACAGCCGTTCCCAGTACGCCATGGGATAGATCAAGTATCCAGACATCGCAGCCCCGATCAGTGTGACGCCAATCAGCCCAGTAATGGCATAGGCGGCGATGGTCAGCCCGTCACCGATCATTAGAATCTCGGGGTGGAAGACGAAGATGAAAGGGATGATAAAGGCGACTAGGGAGAGCCGGATGGCGGTAATGCTGGTGGGGAGCCAGTCTGCTTTTGCCATGCTAGCGCTGATGAATACTGTGGCGCATAGCGGTGGTGTAAGGCCGGCAATGATGCTGAAGTAGAAAATGAACATGTGTGCGGCAATGGGCTCTACGCCGAGGCGCACCAATGCCGGTGCCACTACCGCCGCGGCCAGCATGTAGGCGGCTGCAGTAGGCAGTCCGGTGCCTAGCAGCATGGCTACGACCATTGCCAGCAGTAGTGAGATGAAAAGGTGGTTTTCACCTAAGCCGATGATGGCCGATGTAAATGTAACCCCCATGCCGGTAGTCGAGATCATCGCCAGTAGGATCTGCGCGCCAGCAATTAGCACTGCAATGGCTACAAGGCCAATTCCCGCATCGATACAGCCCTCGCGCAGGTTGTTGAGCCTCGCTTTAAAATCAATCCAGTTACGGGTACCTAGCATGAAGAGTACAACCAGAATGGCTGTAGCAGTGAAGGCGGCCATGGCTGGTGAAAAGCCGCGTACCAGTAGAGTGATAAGGGTTGCCAGTGAAAGAAATACGGGACCGGCACGGCGAAGGGTCAGCACCTCTTTAGCACGTGGCAACTCGTCGCGAGTCATTGGCTTATAACCGAGACGCTTAGACTCGAAGTGAATCCCAGCTAGGCAACCAGTGAAGTACAGAACCGCCGGAATGATAGCGGCGATCATAATGGTGATATAAGAGATACCGAGCAGTTCGGCCATGATAAAGGCACCCGCTCCCATGATCGGCGGCATTATTTGCCCGCCAGTGGAAGCAACGGATTCAACGGCAGCAGCAAAGGTAGGCCGATAGCCTAGTTTCTTCATCAACGGGATTGTAAAGGCACCGGTGGTAGCTACGTTGGCTGCGGCAGACCCGGAAACACTGCCGAACAGGGCACTGGAAATGGTAGCAACCTTGGCGCCACCACCTGTGGTGCGGCCACCAATAATCATCGCAAGGTCCATGAACGTTTGGCCTCCGCCGGTGCGCAGCAGAACGGCACCAAAGATGACGAACATGGCGATCACTGTGGCCGAGATACCTGTGACCATGCCAAACAGGCCACGGGTCGAAATATAAAGGACTTCGGCGGCGAAGCGAGGGTCGAGTCCTCCATGGGCTAATGGTCCCGGCAAATTAGGCCCTGCCAGGGCATAGATAAGGCCAGCTATCCCGAGTGCTGGGATAGTCCAACCAATCACTCGTCGGCAGCCTTCAAGCACCAGCAAAGTGGTGGTAATGGCGAAGATATAATCAAGCTGGGTCATCCTGTATGTAAAGCCCATGATTCGGTCATAGCTCAGGATTAGATGTCCGATTACCGTAACGATGCTCAGTATGAAGACGATATCAAGTAACCCAAGCGGGGTATTGCGAGCGTTTCCTCGACGCATATCGTAAAGGCAGAAAGCTAGGATCAGCGTGCCCCCTACGTGCAGTGAGCGTTGAATGAGATCGGGAAAAGAACCGAAGGCACCGGTGTAGAGGTGGAACATCACCATAGTGGTGCTAAGTACGGCAATCAAATGCCCGCGAAAGCGCACCATTGGAGGTTGAGCGGCGCCCCCTGGGGGCGCCGACATTGATGGGTGGGTGGCCATGATTAACCCTCCTCAAGCTCTTCTGGTATCAGGTGCTCGGGAATTTCATAGCCCTGCTCAAGTATGTATCGCGCTACGCCGACATGAAGCGGAGTCTGACCACGCTCAAGGGTTTGCTCGATGATGTCCATGCCCTCAATGGCCGAATAGGACTCGGCGACGATATCGACATTTTCGACGACTGTTTTAAAGATATCGTAAGCGGTGTCTTCTGGTAGATCAGTTGTAGTACCTATGGTGATAAATACGACGCGTAAGTTAACGGGGCCGGTATCGTAAGGTGTTTCATCGACGGCCATGAAGTCGAAATGCGGATATTCAGCTTGAACTTGCTCTATTTCATCATCCGTCCAGCTCAGGATACGTATGTCACGGGTCGTTTCGGCATCCATGATGGCACTATCGGGAGCGTTAGGTGGGCCAGCCTTGGTGAAGCCGACAATACGACGATCTTGAAAAGCCGTTACTGCATCGCTCATGCCAGTGCGAAACCAGTTAGGTTCGACGCCAAGGGCTTCCATGGCTTCAAAGGTCGCGCGTTCTGTGCCGGAACCTCTTCCTCCGCCATTGAAATGCTGGCCGCCGAGGTCAGAGTAAGAGGCGACGTCGGAGTTAGCATCTACCACCGTGAGGTAGGCTAAGGGCGTGGTAACCCAGAAGGTACGGAAGTTTGGATTTGGATCTCCTTCGAAGGGCCCTAGGCCTTCGTAATATTCAAACAGGTCTGGCTCGGCCATCATCGCCCAATCGACTTGGCCTTCACGCAGGCGGCGCATGTTGTCGAGGCCACCGCCGGTTTCCAGAACAGAGTGGTTGACATCGTCGAGCTCGCTATTTAACAGCTGGGAGACCGCCACAAAGTAGGCGTAGAGCGAGGAAGCCTGACTGGTGGTGCCGACTGAAAGTTGCGTTTGTGCATTTGCTGCGAGCGGTAGTGAGAGCAGAAGTGCGGTGCCGACGCTTGCAGCCAGGGGCGTTTTTCTCAGAGAGTAGGTCATGGAGTATCGCATTGGGTCTGCCTCATGTGGCTATTGCTAGTCAGGTAAATGGAAATATTATTGTGTGAGCTGCGGGCGCTTAGTTGTGGTTGGTGAAGCGAGCCTCCAGTTCGGTCCATTCGGTATAATCGAACAGTGACCAGAGGCCATTGTGATCAAGCATTTGTTCGCGCAATGAGGAAGTACTGCCTTGCTCGGCCAATGTGGTGAGCATTTTTGCACCTTGAAATCCGAATAGACGTGTCAGTGAGTTGGGATAGATGGCCAGGCGGTAGCCGAGGGATTTGAGCGTGTCTGAATTAAGGAAGGGTGTGCGGCCTCCTTCCACCATATTGGCAAGGGTGGGACATTCCAGGCGCTGATTGATCTGTTGCATCTCATCTTGGCTTTCAGGCGACTCGACGAAGATGATGTCAGCCCCGGCCTCACGGTAAGCCATGGCGCGGTCAAGCGCTTCGGCTAAGCCATGGCCTGTGCGTGCGTCAGTTCGGGCTATAATCATTACGTCCTCGTCATCGCGGGCATCCACCGCAGCCTTGATACGTCCTTCCATTTCGGGGATGTCGACTAACTTTCGGCCAAGCTCATGGCCACATTTTTTTGGCCAAGACTGATCTTCGATTTGCATAGCGCTGACACCGGCTCGCTCAAGTTCACGCACTGTACGCACTACATTGAGCGGGCCGCCGTAGCCGGTGTCGACATCACAGATAATAGGTATCTCTACAACATCCGCGATGCGCCGTGCACGCTCAGCAACTTCTGCGAAAGAGATTACGCCAATATCTGGAGCTCCTAATGCGCTCATCGATACCCCAGAACCAGTGATGTAAGCGGCAGGAAAGCCCGCATCAGCGACCAGCCGCGCGGTGAGGCAGTCAAAGCAGCCTGGAGCCATGGTTAGGGCATCACGGTTGATTAATTCTCTGAGTTTAGCGTTACGACCTTGCGCTTGAGCGAGCCCAAGAGGGTACCCTGGTCGTCTGGTAACGGTAGTGGTCATAGTTTTCTCCTGGAAGTGCTGCATGAGTACTTTTTGTTCCACTGATTGGGCGACATGAAGCGCTGCTCAAGCGCGTAGACATGTTCCATGCCCATCAGGCTATGGGTTTCAGTAAAATCGGCAAACATAGAGGGATCTGCTGCTGTAGTGCCGGTGCGGCGGATATGTACCAACGCTCGTTGCATGCCACAAATAGCGCTCAGCAGAGTGCTGACGGGTAGGCTGACGCGAGCTACGCCACGGCGCTGTAGCTCGTCGAATGTCATGGATCTAGGTGTCTTGCCTCCTTCGACCATGTTGATGGCCAACGGACCATGGAAGGCGTCGGCCAATGCTGAGATGGTATCCAGGTGGTCGGCACCATCGACGAATACCATGCTGGCACCTGCCTCGAAATAGGCGTTGGCGCGTGCGATAGTGGCCTCGAGACCTTCGACCGCGAGCGCATCAGTACGGGCGTTGATAATGAAATCGGGATCCTTGCGAGCATCCACGGCAGCACGGATCTTCCCCACCATCTCATCGCAACTAATGACCTCCTTTCCGTCCAGGTGACCACAGCGCTTTGGCATTACCTGATCTTCGAGATTGATACCGGCAGCTCCGGTTGCCTCCACTGCCTGAACGGTATACCAAACGTTGACGGCATTACCGAAACCGGTATCACCGTCGGCCATTACTGGCAGAGAAGTTGCATTGACGATAGCGCGCGTGCGCTCGCAAACATCCGAAAGAGAGAGAATACTGACATCCGGCATACCAAGATGGCTGGCGGCAAGACCAAGACCACTGACTTGAATGGCAACGAACCCAGCCTGTTCCACAAGCTTGGCGGAAAGAGGGTCGTAGGCTCCAGGCATAACGAGAATATCAGGACGCTCAATGAGCGACTTGAGTACCGTTGTTGGTTTCATATTGCCTCTATATTTAGTTGGAATTTATTTTAATTTTTAATCAAATGCATGCAGCCTAATTTTTTAGGTACTGTTTTTAATTAATTTATATACTCTATAAACTAACAACTAAGAGGCGTGATGCTAGCGATTTATTCTTTATTTAATGATGAGTTTTTTTGATGATTAGAGGCGTGTTGCATCCGGTAAATGCCAGTCTTTTATTATTTTTTTTAATATAACTAATGGCTTGTCACGGTTTTCGATTTTTCTACTGACCAGAGAAAAACGCAGGCTTGGCGCATCCCTGCTGAGCGGTATGGTCTCTATGTCATAATATTTGGCTAAACGAGGGTCAGGCATAATAACAACGGCAGAACCATACCCTGATGAAACCATTGAAACGACACCTTCCAAAGACTGAAGCTCAAGTGTTGGAGGTTTGCCACCGAAAATCGACATTGAGTAATTACGCGATAATTTACCTAACGATGTTGTTCGGTCATAAGCGATCCATGGTTGATTCTCCAACACTCGCTTATTACCAGCAGGCGTTAAGATGCGAGGTGTAATAACACATAAAGGCGCCTCTTGAAGTAACTGCCAATCAAGTTGCCTATGGCTGGCATTAGAAGGTTCAGCGACAATCGCGGCATCCAGGTTGCCAACTTTGACAGCATCTATTAACTCGTTTGAACGCCCCGGTATACAACTGATTTCAAGCTGGGGAGCGCTTAGCTTTAGCCTATTGAACAGAGGAGGCAGGATGATCGGCTGCATAATACTGATAGTGCCTAGTTTGAGCTGGCCCGTCACGGATGATTGGTGGCCACCACGTAGCTGTTCAAGTTCGTCTAGTAACGGCCCTATCCGTTGGTAGAGGTCGCGAGCGAATGACGTCGGTGTCACTGACTGGCCCGTACGATTAAACAGTGCCTTCTCAAAATACTGCTCTACCGACTTTACCTGCATGCTGACAGCGCTGGGAGTAATGTTGACCGCCTTGGCGGCCAGTGCAAAGCTACCCTTATCAACGATTGTCATAACGGTAATTAGAAATTCGAGCCGCATTTTGGTATGCCTCTGGTAATACTACGTGTATGACCGGTGGCCTTCTCGCCATTTACCCGAGTTGCTGGGTTATCAAAGTGCAATTTGTCACGGTAGCGATGTTGGCCATGTCAGCGATAGCAGTTTCGTGGATTGCGCGTTTGAATGCTGAACAGCCGTCATCTAACACGATAGTGTGGTAGTCGCGCATGTGAGCATCGCGAACGGTGCTGGCAACGCCACCATTGGTGACTATGCCGCAAACAATAACAGTAGTGATATTGGCTCTTTTAAGTACCCAGTCGAGCTGGGTATTGAAGAATCCTGAGTAAGCCACCTTGTCTACGGCAACATCGACATAGGGAACAATGGTATCGACATTGGCCTGACCGTAACTGCCTGGAGCGAAATCGCCGCGCGTGAGAAACGGCCGCATTGCTTTCAGGTGTGGAGAGATCATTGGTTCGCCGTGAGCGTCTGGCCACAAGGTAAAGCGAGTAGTGGTAACAAAGCCGCCCTTTTCTTTGAGCCGTTTGGCTAGAGGAGCAATGCGCTTGGGCAAGGCAACCGCTTCGGGGTTAGTATCGCCACCTCGGGCATAGGCGCCATCGGGATGCAGGAAGTCATTTTGCAAATCGACAATGATGAGGGCGGTGTGGCGAGGATTGAGTAGTTCAGGAGACATGGGGTTCCTTTGCTATTTTGTTGGCGCGCAGTCGACGGCGTACGCTGCTGATGACGATGAAGCACACTGCCAGTGCGGTGATAATGAGAATGGTGAGGCTGATAGGGCGGTCAATAAAGGTTTCCAGATTACCGCGTGAGAGCAACATGGCGCGCCGGAAATGCTCTTCCATCAATGGGCCAAGGATGAAACCGAGCAGTAGCGGCGCAGGGTCGAAACGCAGCATATTCAGCAAATAGCCCAGCACGCCGATGCCAACCACGGTATAGATATCGAAAATACTATTGCTAACGCTGAAGACCCCCACGCTAATGAATATCAGAATAGTAGGGTAGAGCAGACGATAGGGAATCTTGAGCAGGCTAATCCAGAGGCCGATCATCGGAATATTGAACAACACCAGCAGTATATTGCCGATAATGAAGCTGATAATTAAGCCCCAGAATAGCTCAGGCTGAGTGGTGATCAGCTGTGGGCCTGGGGTAATGCCGTGAATGATCAGTGCGCCAAGAATTAGCGCCATAGTGACGTCCCCAGGGATGCCAAGCGTTAGCGTCGGCACGAAGGCGGTTTGTGCAGACGCATTGTTGGCGGCCTCAGGAGCGGCAACTCCTTCTATAGCACCATTGCCGAAACGATGTGGCTCTCGGGCTATTTTTTTCTCGGTCGCATAAGCCATGAACGAGGAGATCGAAGCGCCAGTGCCAGGCAAGGTGCCGAAAAAACTACCGATTGCGGAGCCACGTGCCATAGAGGGAAGAGAGCGCCGCCAATCCTCGCGATTAGGGAGCATCGAACGCATGGTAAAGCGCTGGCTAAGTCCTGAGGTATCGATGGTATTGATATTACGAATAATATCGGCAACCCCGAAGATTCCCATCGCCAAGGCGACCAGACTAAGCCCACTAGAGAGTTCTGAGAATCCGAAGGTGTAACGGATCACGCCGGTGTTAACGTCTGTGCCTATCATGCTCAGTAGCAGCCCCAGGACTACCATGGCACCACCCTTAAGCGGTGAGTCGGAAAAGGTGCAGGCAGCCACTAACCCCAGCAGCATTAGCGCAAAGTATTCTGCTGAGCCAAACTTGAGGCCAATCTTTGCGATATAGGGGGAGAAGAATATTAGGATGATCAGACCAGTAATGGCACCAGCAAACGAAGCAATGGTGGTGATAAATAGCGCTACGCCGGCTCGCCCATTGCGCGCCATGGGGTTGCCATCGATACAAGCTACTGCGGAGGAGGCGGTGCCGGGAAGACGAAGTAATATGGCAGCAGTAGAGCCGCCATATTGAGCGCCATAATAGACGCCTGCGAGCATTACTATGGCTTCTGCTGGATCAATGTAATAGGTGATTGGCAACAGCAGCGAGATGGCCGCTAGCGGACCAATGCCTGGCAGTACTCCGATAAAGGTGCCTAGTAGTACGCCAACGAAACAGTACCATAGCATTGTCGGTGTCAGTGCTGCTTGTAAGCCGATACCTAGATTAGCGATTACATCCACGAGAAATTCTCCAACGCGATTAACCCCACCATAGCGGCATGTTCATCCCGAGCCCGACGATGAAAATCAACGACGCGAGTGCTGCGACTACTAACGCCAATATGATGCGGCCTAGCCAAGTGATTTGGCGATCGGCCCAGGAGGAAATCACAACACCGACGAAGGCCGCAGTAAATAATCCAGCGGGTCGCAACAGCAGCGCAAATAACACCATGCTGACGGCAACGATAAGCACTTGACCAAGCTGCAGATCTATCGAACTGCTTGGCTTAAGCTGTGATGTAACGGTGAGTATCCCGCCCATCGCACAGAGCATCACGGATAGCACTTGGGGTAGAAAGCCTGGGCCCATCCGAACAAGGCTACCGAAGGCGTACTGCTGACCATGGTAGTAGGCATAAGCACCAATACCGATAAGCAGAAGTCCACCGAACAGCTCGTGGTTGATCTTTAGTGTCACTTTACGCATAGCCATAATGGTGGAGTATCTTGATTATTGTTTCTCGATGCCGCCTGCTTCGGCGATGGATTTCCAGCGCTCAACGTCCTCAACGATGAACTCAGCAAACGCTTCTGCTTTAATATCAACGGGCTCAGCTCCTTCGCGCTCAAGGAGGTCAGCACCGGATTCTCCATGCATTATCTCGGTAACATCGGCGTTGAGACGCTCAACAATGGCTGGATCCATATCTGCAGGGCCTAGCAGTCCGAACCAGCCATAAGTGGTCGGATAATCATTCAACGTCTCATTGATTGAGGGGATGTCGTCAAGGTTGGGCATACGCTCCGGCGAAGTGACTGCAATCGCGTTGGCATCGCCCGATTCGACCAGCGGCATAGCAGCAGCGAAGGGCGCGAACATCACATCGACGTGGCTACCTATCAGGTCAGCGATGGCCGGTGAAGTGCCGCTGTACGGGATCTCGTAACCGACTACCTCAGATTCCTGCATGAATTTGAGAGTTTCCATGTGCAACGAAGAGCCCAAACCGCCAACAGCAAATGTTATACCGTCGGGTTGATCTGCTGCATAATCGAGTAAGGCTTGCAGGTTTTCGAGCTCAAGATCGGGGCGTGACAGTAAAATGCTAGAAACTTCACCAAGCAGCGAGATTGGCGTGAAGTCTTCAATCGGGTCGTAGGGCATTTCGTGGAATAACGACTCATTAAGAGTGTGGCTCGTGTAGGCCACCAGTAGGGTGTAACCATCTGCGGCAGAATTGGCAACGGCTTCAGCGGCAATGTTGGCACCTGCCCCAGGACGGTTGTCCACTACTGTTGGTACATCGTACTTTTGTGCCAACCCCTCAGCGACTTCACGTGCCAGCGCATCGGTGGTGCCGCCTGCAGTGGCGCCCACTATCAAGGTAATCGGTTTACTAGGGTAGTCGTCAGCTAAGCTCGCAGTGCTAGCCATCATTACAAAAGGTGCGGCTACAGCCACCAGGCTCCAAGGGATGGGCAGTTTCATAAAGTTCTCCTGTTTATTGGTAGGCACCTGCTTTGCAGATTTATTTGTTAGCATGCTTGACATTGATAATACGCCATCAGATGTCTCACTAACTCTATGCATCGTTGTATTGTATTGTCAATAAAACATTTTTCTGTACTGTAAATAATACATTTTAATGTTTTTAAATAGCCCGCTTAATTTTTTTCTTCCTCATCGATAACCGTTCTATCGATAAGCACATGCAAGGTTTTCGAGAGCAAATATCTGCTCAAACTTAATAACGCCTCCGTTATTCTTTGGCTAACTCAAAACAGCCTCAAAAGGAGAATTTTAGATATTTATAATGTAGTGGATTAGCCGGGAAGCTAAAACGCACTCATGAAAATGCGTGGTCGCTGAGATGATCCGCTGTGCGGTAGAGATGAAGGTGTTGATCGAGCAGTTCAGTAAGCAAATAAAAATGCTAAGCAATATAAATTGAAACTATATTTTCAATTAATATTTTATTTTGGATATATAGATTCACATAATCGCGGATGCAATTAACTGCTGCTCTTGCCGATGGATGCCTATTTCATTGGCATAGTGGTGCCACTGGCGTGTCACTTTTTGGAGCTGATCAAGAATTATCCGTGCCTCACCTGGTGACAGCTGAAAATGGTGGCGCAGCAAATTGCAGATTGTTATCGAGAAAAAGGCCGTCTTCTTGCAACTTAAAACGCAGCCCGCCGATGCGGAACGTATCGTGTTCACCCAGGAGGTAGCCGGATTCGTTGAGGCGTAAGCGAAGCGGTAGACTTCGCTGCCCCAAATAAGGTCGACTTCTAGCCTCCCAACTAGCTCAGGCGGCTGCTTAGCAAGCCAATCAGCATTGACCCATATCGATTTACTCATGATTAATGCCGGCCTTCAGTGGTAGGGCGATTAACCACAGAGTTAGCGTTTTTCGATTTAATAGAGGTCTTGTTAGACGTTTTTAGCAGCTCGATATCTTGCAGTTTGCGCCCAAATTCATCATCTAATGCTACCTGCGCTAAGTCACTGGCAAGTCCAAGCGATGACAACACCATTAGGTAATGGCCCATTGAGACGCTGGGCTCACCACGCAGAATATTGCGCAGCGTGGGCATGGAAAGCCCTATGCGTTCAGAGAGTTGGGTTTGGGTGATTTTACGGCGCTTCATGGCAAGCATGATGTTCTCGCCCAGCGTTTTTAACACCTTGAGATCTTTGGGAAACACAACCGCCGAACGAGATGGCATAAAGCTATACCTTCATTTCTAAGTTAATTTTGAAAGTATAGTTTCAATTTATTCGGTTGCCAAACTGCCTTACGGCGTAATAGCGGTACTTACACTGTTGTAACAACCGGCGATTTTTGATTTTGGTTCTATAGAAAATATGGGGCTACTTGGATAACAGGAAAATATAGTCCTATAATCCGCTTTACCGGATCGTTTTCCTGCCCAGGAGTCGCTCGTGAATCAAGCAGAACTGAACAAAGAAGAGCTGTGCCGCTTTATTTGCCAGGAGCTACCTAGCCACCGCTTACAACAAATGCTCGAAAGCATAGAAGCGGCTTTTCAGAAGAGCGATAGCCACCTCAAAGAGACTTATAAGCATGTGCCTCTGGCTGGGCCAGGACCGCAGTCCCATCATTTCACCGTGCAGGAAGCACTGCTGAGCCTGCCAAAAGATGAGAACTTTGAAGTAAGTAACCAAGTCACTAAGCCCGCTGGTGGCCACTATGCCTTGGTTCGTGCCAGTAGTATGCAGATCACCACGAGCGTTATCACCATGGGAAGGACGCCACCCATACGCGATGCGCGTTTTAGACGTCTGCTTGGGCTCATCAATAAAAGGTTGGAGAAACAACATCCTGATCTTTTTAAGGCATCCGCCTCACCTTTAGGGCCCAGCCAAGAGGCTCTTCATGCGTTATTGCTCCCACACACAACGAAATGGACAGATAGCAACGACCATAGTAGCCCAATCGGTGTGGCCATCGCGGTTCCTTACAGTGATCCTCGGGCAGGGTTTCATTTGTTTATTGATGTAGGCCAGTTGTGGCAGTACTACAGTGAAGCAGGCGATGAGGTAGAAGATATTGCCTATCCGACCCTGCGTGATAGGATGCGTCGCGCAGAGAACCGAGACCAAAGTGAAGGTGGAAACGAGTGACATGAGAACAGGGGTGGATGGCTTTCAAGGTCAGCGGTTAAACCAACTGCGCATGGCCCAAAATCTGACCCTCGCAGAGCTGGGAGAGCAAGTAGGGCGCTCTTCAAGTACGGTTTCGGCCTGGGAAAAAGGCACCCAGCTACCTGAAGCCGAGTCATTTGATCGCCTTTGCCATGTGTTTCACGTTTCGCGTATGTGGTTTTTAAAACCAGTTCCTCCTGTTGTTCAGGAAAGCCAGCGACCTTATTTTTTCCGGTCACAAGCCTCTGTTCACAAGCAGGCGCGTGAAAGATCACAGCTATATTTGGCGTGGCTACAAGAGATGTCTGACTTCTTTCAGGATGCGATGGATTGGCCAGAAGTCAATGTGCCGATGCTGGACGCGGACGATTGCCGATTGATCAGCGATGAAGAAATAGAAGACATCGCCAGAGAGTGCCGTGAGGCTTGGAAGTTAGGTTCTGCCCCTATCCCAAACGTTATCCAGGTCATGGAAAATGCAGGAATTATTTGTACCCGCGCCACGTTAGGGCACGTCAAAATGGACGGTGTTTCCCATGTCTCCGTTTTGGATGGCCGACCCTATGTGCTTATCGCTGAAGACAAAGCAAATGCGATCCGTAACCGCTTTGATGCCGCACATGAACTTGGGCATGTAGTGCTGCACTCCAAAATACCGGCTGCGCAATACGCTAAAAAAGAGCTGTATGACCTGTTAGAAGGGCAAGCACACCGCTTTGCCAGCGCTTTCTTAATGCCGCCCGAGAGCTTTGCGCAAGAGGTAGTATGGCCAACGCTGGATAACCTGCTTTCGCTTAAGTCGCGCTGGAAAGTCTCGGTCGCGTCGATGATCGTTCGCTGTCGAGACTTATCGCTGCTAACGGAGCAGTTAGAGCTAAGGCTGTGGAAAGGGCGTTCGGCGCGTAAATGGACGAAAGGCGAGCCAGGCGATGATGCCCTGGCTTTTGAGCAGCCTAAGCTGATGATGCGTGGCGCGCACCTCTTGGTAGATAGCGGTATCTTTGAGCGCACAGAGTTAGTGCATCAGATTGGCTTGCCGCCAGCAACGATAGAGATGCTGTGTAATTTACGCCCAGGTTACCTAATTGTTCAGCCTGATGCTGGGGATAACGTGGTGCCTCTCAAGCTTAAGTGTAATACCGGTAGAGCTGGCCGGTCGAAGCAAGCGGATGTGTTGCCGTTTCAAAAATAGAGTGATTGCTTATACTTGGCGGCTCAAACTCAACGCTATAGGGCTCTCAAATATGCGGCGGTAAGCTTACCCTTTTAAGCCGCTCTTGTACTGCTAATCATTGGCGGAGAACAAACCTAGCTTCTAATTCTCGCAGAAACCGGAAGGTGTTGAGGCAGGGTACTTCAAACTGTTGGCAGATATTAGGGACTTTGACTTTGCGGGTATTAACGGCTGCGACAGCTTCATGCGTTACCACACTGGCACCGATAGCTTTTGCTTTGGCGATAATCCACGGATCGGCTTTTGCCAGGAAGTTATCGCGATTGCCGGGGTTATAGTTGCCTTTCATAACGAATTGAACGATATCTGCAAACAGTGTTTGGGTAAGCTCATCGTCGTTACTGATAAAGTGGTCTGGCCGTTCGCGAACCCAGTTGGCCAGCTCATCGTTACCTTCTTTTAGCTCGCGGCCAATCATATCGACACTGGCTATGGTACCTAGCGCAAACTGCTTATCCAGCCAGTCCCAGTAAGCGGGGCAAATATCCATTCCGTAGTACTGGTTTTTTGCTTCGATATAGGTATTTGCGTCCAGTAAATATCTCAAATGCCCAGCTCCTTAGCGAAGCGCTCTATTTTATTCGGTTTGACTCCGCCCAGCAGGTCGCTCGCTTCGCGTAACATCAACTGACCACTCAGTGCTTCACTGACCACCGCCCTAAAAAAGGATTGACTGATTTGGGATTTCTTAGTCTGGTAGTAGGTTGGCCCTCCATTGCTCTCATTTACTTTGTGCTGTGCCTGCTGTTCAGCAATATAATGGCCGTATTGCGCTTGAGAAATAAAGTTGAGCGTCAACGCACGGCGCGCCAATGCCCAGGTGCTGACGTGAAAGTGGGCTTCCAACGCAGGTAAGTTATCTTGCCAGTGCGCTAAATCGTGTTGCCAAAGAGAGCTGAATTCTTGTTCTGGTACTAAAAACTCTGCCGCGACGGCATTACAAAGCACTTCTTGTTGGCGGTGCGTATTAGCGTTTCCGTCGGAAATGCCAGACTGCCCAATCCAGATATGGCAGAGCTCATGAATCAATGTGAATAAACGCGCGCCTAGCGCATCGCCATGATTGACGAAAATGATAGGTGCGTAGTCATCCACAATGGCAAACCCGCGAAATTCTTCAACGCGCAAAGGGCGTGTGTAGTGGCCCATATCGCCTTGACGCATCACCAGGATGCCCAGTGCTTCGATTCGCTGGGTTAAATCGCGGTAATAGTCATCCCATTTGCCGCGCTTAGGGTGATCCCCAACGCCTAACCGGGAGCGCATGTCGGCGACGATTTCAGCGACAGAGTGATTGGCAGAGAAGCGGCCAACATTTGGATTGGGCTCGGCAAAGTGCTGCTTTAAATAGTCCCGGTACCACTCCTGGCGCTGAAGCATCAGTTTGATCAGATCAAGGAGCTCAGCGCTCGGCCGAGTAACACCTTGACCTTCCAGCGTTCGGAGATCGGGAATGGGCAACACTTCTTCGGGTGGCTCTGTAAGAAACAGATAGCCAAAAGGGACGTAGGCCTTTTCGGCAAACTGCATCGCCTTACGGAAGGTGATGGGCTGTTCACCCGCTTCCCATGCCAGCAGTTTTTCTTCATTCACCCCACACTTATGTGCAAATTCAGGCACCGGGATGCCGGAGCGCTCGCGCGCCCAGGTCAGCATCTGAGTGTTGATATTTGCCTTAGTCATGCGGGGCTTTCCTGTGTCCCTATCTTAATCGTGGATCGTGCAATTATTAAATTGAGTCTAGCAGTACCGTGCATTGAGCCCTATAGAGTAAAGAAAAGTATTTTTCTATTTTGAATAAAGAGGGGCCAAATGCAACTACTAAGAATGACTAGCATATTTATGCGCTTATTATGCCGCTGATAAATTCAGGCTTTGTCCTCATACTTCACTCAGTAAGTTTTCTGTTGGTTGTGGAAATTTTAACTGATCGAATTGTATCTTTTTGAAACAGTGGTAGAGCATTAAATATGCCTAGCTACTATTTGTATAGTTAATCAATTACACAAATAAACTCGCCGACCACCCGATACCGCACGGCTTCATCTTCGGTCAGTTCAAGTGGTTTGAAGCTATCGTCATAAGAGTTCGGTTTAAGCTGAATGTGGGTGTGTTGCCAGCCGTGCTCGTCTGCAACTTTGAAGCTTTTATACACTTTTACGGTGTAACGTGAATCGGTGTCAGCATCAATACTATCAATGCATTCAATGAGAACAGTCTTCCCATTTCGAGAACCACCATTATCTGGCCGGAACAGGCACAGGGTATCATTAGGAATAACTCGGTTCATGGATTCACCTATCACCCTGCAAGCAAACATCCCCTCTCGCGGTCTAACACCGTACGGCAAAGCGACCCATTCATTGTGTTCGGCGGTCTGAGGTTCGCTGAAGTCGCCCGCAGCCACCTGCAGGTCGAATAGAGGCACAGCATTAACGTAGGGGACGAGTTCTTCCACTGTAGGTTCATGTGTCGCATTTGCTGAGGTATGAAGTGGAATATGCTGTTTCAAATATTCCCGCAAATCATTGTCACATGCATAAACGAAGGTGCCGCGGATGCCGCGAAGCATGATAGTTTTATAGATATTGATGATGTACTGCTTTAGCTCTGCCGGATCTTGGATACCTTGCCCACCAGTTCGGTCAAAATAGTTTTTTCTGTCTATCACGATTGACTGGTTTTTCTTGTCATATCGGATCTCTTTGCCAAAGATGATACCGGTATAGTTGAGATCGTAGCCCTGCGTAGTATGGATACAACCAACCTCCTTGTGTGAGTGCTTTGTGTTGATCCAGTCTGTATTGGTGCTGTTCCAGCGGAGTCGTACATCACCGATTACGATGTCGTGAGCCTTTGGGTCTTTTTTGGAAATCCATGGCCAAGCGTAACCTGCAATCAGCCGAGATAGTCCGACTTGCCTTTCTTTTTCAGAAATGGTGCTCACCATGTCGCTGAGTGAGTCGAACATCACGAATTCGTAGTTCCTGGCAGTAAGCATCGCTCTATTTTTCAAACGACCATTGAGCAAGTTATCGACAAACTCCACATAAGGTTGTCCTCCTTTTACACGGAACTGGGAAAGCAGTTTATGTGTTACCGAGTCCTGAGCAGACTTAAGGCTCTTAAAAACATCGGTATCAGCGTCGGACGGCTTGATGGACTGATCCTGGTCATAGAAAAATATTGCTTTGTTAGATTGCTTGCAGACCCAGTCCACTTCGCTACAGCTATACTTGTCCATACTCAGAGCGTTACAGGTCTTATCGAAAGCACCAAAGTAGGCACCGAGGTTTTTCCGTTTTCGTAAGCGATGGGATTCGTCTACTAAAACTATATCGTAGTGTTGACGAGACAGCTCAGACGGGCTGATTACCATACTTGGGCTCAGTCCTGATACGTGTTTGAAGGCTTTTTTTAACGTAGTTCTGAAGGACTTCATCGGCACCACCAGCGCCATTTGAGGCTTTGGTAGGGCCTGCTTCAGTTTTGTTAAAAGAGCTTGGATCTCAGCTTCCTCGTCTGAGAACTCTCGTAAATCAAATCGTTGTTCTTCTGAGTTGAGCAGTTTGAATAGGAATATCGCCAGTACGGATTTACCCGTACCTGCACCCCCTTCCAGCACGATATTTTTTACCCTGGGATTTAATATTTCGTGCATTATGGTGAGTAGACCTTGGCGCTGATCCAAGGACAGGGACTTATAGGGGGAGTACTTGAATACATCGGAGTTATCGAGGTGGTCGAGTGTGCGTGAAACGACGCCATGGGCAATCAATCGGTTCCATACTTCCCGAAAAACCTCATCGTAGAGTGCATTCTGTTGGTAGTAGTTATGATTTGCCAGCCCGAGATTGCCATTGAGTAGAGAGTATTTGCCATCAGCAGCCATGTACTTGATCAGCATCGATTCGATATCCAGTGTGGCGGACTTGTTAAAATATTCACTGGTGATCAAATGAACAGCTGTAAGAAGCTGCTTCTCGTTGTGCTTGAGATGCGTGCTCATACGGGCAAGGGTGTTAGTGGTTTCTCCAATGTAGGCCTGCAGATGCTTCTCGTCACTAAGGATGTACACCAAAGGCCAATTGCCAGCTGCGAAAGCGTTATCGCGCAAATCGATCAGGGTAACCTGGCTGAAGGGGTGGCGCTGGACGTCAACCAAAGGTTCGTATTTCATAGTTCGGTGTACTTCTTAGCCGAACCTTTTGCCTTGCTTACGGGATATTTAATTTCGTTCAGTTCGATCTTATCGAGCATGATTTTCCTAACATCTAGTCCATAGCTATCCGCTAAAAGAAAAGCGTAGGCGAATACATCTGCTAGCTCTTCTTTTACCTTCTCAACATTGGCTTTTTCGGGGTTTTTCCAGAGAAATACCTCTAACAGTTCTGCTGCCTCTATGCTGAGGGCTAAGGATAAATCCTTTGGGTTATGAAATTGTTTCCAATCCCGGTCATCCCGAAACTGACGGAGCCTGGCAATTACATCATCCATCTAAGCACCTTTTCTATTTACTGGGGCGTGAGTGTTCTCTTTTTGCCTTGATCACCCGCAATAGGGTTTTCCCAACATTATGTCCGACTATCTACCAAGCACTTCATCAAACTGCTTAGCACCGCTTTGGAAAGCGGGAAGTGGGTTAACAGTGTCTCGGTTGAGAATCACTTCTTTGGTGAGCTGTTTGGCTAAGCGTGTTAGCTACTCGCGCTGGCTGGGGTTCATGTCGTGTTGAGTGTATAGGCGTTGTCATTACATTTACACTCCACATCTATGTAATCTGGCTTTGTCGCTGCTGCGGCATAAAAACTCATACTAATCAAATAGAGAGTGCTTGGTTAAGCCTACGTGGGCTGCAAAGGCTTCCTGCACGTCGTTATCGTCTAACAGTAGAAAACGGAGCTTAGGTTGTTATTCCTAGGCTGGATATTACTATGTCCATTCTGGCTGTTTTAGGCTGATTTTAGATACCATTGTGTCTTTTTTCCGTTGCCGATCACTCATCGCCCAGCTCAAGCTGCCGAAGTTGCTCAACTGCCTGAGCACGTTCACGCTCCAGTTCACGTTTAAGCTCATCCTCTGAGGGCAAATACGGTAGGTATTTCGCCGCAAACAGCTGTTGCTGCTCGGCCAGCACCGAATACTTCACCACGGCTTCGCTTTTTTCACTGCACAGCACCAAGCCAATGGTGGGGTTATCGTCGCTGCCCTTGCGCTGCTCATCGTATAAGCGCACGTAGGTATCCATCTGACCGATATCCTGATGCCTGAGCTTGCCGAGCTTTAGATCCACCAGCAAAAAGCACTTCAGTTTGAAATTGTAGAATACGAGGTCGATGTAGAAATCCTCGTCATCAAAGCGAATGCGCTGCTGGCGCTCCACAAAGGCAAAACCTTTGCCCAGCTCCAGTCAAAATTGCTGCAGGTTGCTGATAATGGCCTGCTCTAGCTGGCTTTCCTGATAGGTTTTATCCTGCAGATTAAGAAAATCCAGAATGTAGGGGGCACGCAGATAGTCTTTGGCGGTTTCTACCAGTGGCTGAGTGTTATGTTGGGCTTCTGCTTCCACCAGGGATTTGTCTTGGCTGGCCAGCAAGCGCTCGTAATAGAGAGTGCTTATCTGGCGTTCTAGAGATCTGGCGCTCCAGCTTTGGTTGATCGCTTCTTGCAAATACCAGTCGCGTGCTTGGTCGTTTTCTATTCGCAGGAGGGTGCGATAGTGAGTCCAGCTCAATTCGGTACGCACTGCGTTCCGTTTTGGAAAGCTTTGATAAAACTGGCGCATATTGCGTAGGTTGCGTACATCGAAGCCTTTGCCTAGTCGCTCGGTAAGCTGTTGTGAGAGCTGCTGTAGCTGCTGCTTACCATACTCGGCATGGCTATTGCCTTGCTGTTCGTGCTCGACAATTAAACGGCCTATTTCCCAGTAGCTTTGTACCATGGCCGTATTCACGGCTTGGCGCACTTGACCGCGTGCTTGTTCTATCTGCTGGGCAATTGCGCTAACAAGGTGACTAAAAGCGATTGGGCTCTGCTCTGTCATCGGCTTAACCCCTGGCGTCATAGAGTAATTACAGCTGGGTTTAGTTTAACAATATCAAATTTTGCCGATAGAAATAGTCGGATAAGCGGTCGTCATATCGGCAATGCGTGTAGTCTGCTATCACGCTTATAGCCCCAGTAACTCTCCAACCGGCAAGTGGCTTGTCGCCTTCATTTCCCGCAGGGAAATATTAGAGCGGATGCTCGATACCCCCGGTAACTGGCGTAATACCTTTTCCACGAAGCGGCTGTAATCATCAAGGTCGCGGGCGATCACCTGCAAGAGAAAGTCCGCCTCGCCGGTGGTGTTATGGCAGCTTAGTACGCGGGAGCTGGCCTGAATAATGCGTTCAAACTCCGCAGTGGCTGCCTCGCTGTGCTGGGTGCAGGTGATCTGCACAAACGCCAGCACGTTGCCGCCTAGCTGTCGGCGGTTCAGCGTGGCTTGGTAGCCTTCAATTACGCCCAATTCCTCCAGGCGTTTATGGCGGCGCCAGCAGGTGGCTTCGCTCATTTCCAGCCGCTCGGCCAGCTTGGCGTTGGATAGCCGACCATCGGCTTGAAGGCTATCGACTATTTGGGCGTCTACTTTATCCAGTTGGCTCATTTAAAATACTCTTCCATGTTAATGCGATTAAAAGAAAGAGTGCTTCAAAATTAACCTGTGTGTCTATTTATCAGAAAAGTAATTTCAGGCGCGGTTGGTTATATTAAACCAATTAAAAGTGCCTAGGAGTTACTCATGAAAGCCGTTGTTTTTGAGCAATTTTCCGCCCCACCAAAAATTCAACAGCTGCCTGATCCGACGCCAGAAGCCCATGGCGTTGTGGTGAAGGTAATGGCCAACGGAGTCTGCCGCAGCGACTGGCATGGCTGGGTGGGACATGATACCGATATCCAGCTCCCCCATGTGCCGGGGCATGAGCTTTCCGGCGTTGTCGAGGCCGTGGGTAAAGACGTCACAAAATGGCGTATTGGCGACCACGTCACGGTGCCGTTCGTGGGCGGGTGCGGCACTTGCCCTGAGTGTCACTCCGGCAACCATCAGGTGTGTGATAGCCAATTCCAGCCCGGTTTTACCCACTGGGGTTCTTTTGCCGAATATGTGGGGATTCACTACGCCGATGTGAACTTGGTGGCACTGCCCGAAACACTCGACTTTGCCACCGCGGCTAGTCTGGGCTGTCGGTTTGTCACTTCGTTTCGGGCGGTGGTCGATCAGGGCCAAACATCCGCAGGGCAGTGGGTGGCCGTTCACGGCTGCGGTGGTGTGGGGCTCTCTGCCGTAATGATTGCCAACGCCATCGGCGCTAACGTTGTCGCCATTGATATTTCGGAAGAAGCGCTTAATCTGGCCCGTCAATTGGGCGCTGTTGCCACCGTGAACGCCGCTAAGGTCGCCAATGTGGTGGAAGCGGTGGCGGAAATCACCCGGGGCGGCGTTCACGTATCGCTGGATGCGCTAGGTCACCCCACGACCTGCTTTAACTCGATCAGCAACCTGCGTAAACGCGGCAAGCATATTCAGGTCGGGCTGATGCTGGCCGAGAACAGCACACCGGCTATTCCCATGAGTAAGGTGATTGCCAACGAGTTAGAAATCCTGGGCAGTCACGGCATGCAGGCACACCGTTATGACGCCATGCTAGCGATGATCCAGTATGGCAAGTTGGCGCCTGAAAAGCTTATCGGCAAGCGGATCACGCTTGAGCAGTCGATTGATGCGCTGATGAATATGGATAAGTTTGAAGGGGCGGGTGTGACGGTAGTCACGGAGTTTTGAGAAAACGGGCTTAAGCGTCGCTGTTGATAACGTTGTTGATAACGTGTGCATCTAACGCCATCGTTGAGCACCTCATCGATAGAGGAAGGTAGCCTTGCGTTGAATGCGTCTGGCGGGGTCAGCGCGTATAGCCGTGCCAAGTCGTTTAGGCTTTGCCATAGCAAAAGCTTTTTGCGGCTTGAATTGGGAATATTAATGGATTTCACGTACCTATTGCCGTTGGCTCTGTTAATACTTCATCGATGATTGCAGGACAAATACCATGCTCGCCTGTCGCTACCTCGTCTTAACCCTACTGCTCAGTGTGCTGGGCGCGTTGCCAATCAGCGTCCAGGCAAACGAGGTAACTTGGCAGGCGCTGCAGGAGGGCGGCCTGGTGATTTTAATGCGCCACTCCCTGGCCCCAGGTATTGGTGACCCACCTGGATTTGAGCGTGGCCGCTGTGAGACCCAACGCAATCTTTCTGCGGGCGGTCGAGCGCAGGCGCAAGCCGCTGGTCGCGCGTTTCGTGAGCGGGATATCCCCATTGCGGTGGTGTATTCCTCAAGCTGGTGCCGGGCACTGGATACCGCTGAGCTGATGGCGCTGGGGCCTGTAGAGCCTACCCCTTGGCTAGATTCGTTTTTTCGCGGGCGCGGTGATCAAGCGTCGATTACTCGATCCGCCCAGGAACAGATTGCCGCATGGCAGGGGCCGGGGAATTTGCTGCTGATCACCCACCAGGTAAATATTACCGCGCTGCTTGGCGGCGGCGTTGGTTCGGGCGAAATGATTGTGTTGCGCCCGGCAGGAGGTGAGGTGCAGGTAGTGGGGCGGCTAAGCATTAGTGAGTAGACGTATGTTGGCAAAGCGATTACCCGACAATTTCCTGCAACGAATACTAGTAAATTATTCGCTCCTCATCCGCAGCTGTAGGTTTTACGCTGGGTGGTATTGATAAGGAGCAAACTATGCCATCAGATACTAATCAATCAGCACGCCGCGTAATCGCCCAGCACCCGGCCAAGCGCGATGATATCGGCGATTTAACCACCCGCCGGCCACTGCCGGGCCCAGGGCTGGATCAGCTTGATCCCTTTCTGTTTCTTAATCACCACGGCCCGCAGACCTATCCGGCTAATAACCGTGGGCTGCCGTTTGGCCCTCATCCGCACCGGGGCTTTGAAACGGTGACCTTTATTCTGGAAGGCTCGCTTGCCCATGCGGATAGCGCCAAGCATCAAAGCGTAATCAACGCCGGTGGCGTGCAGTGGATGACGGCGGGCAGCGGCATTGTGCATGCGGAAATTTCGCCGCCGGAGTTTCTACGCGATGGCGGCCCACTTGAAATTCTACAGCTGTGGGTCAATCTGCCGTCGCGCTTGAAAATGAGTGAGCCGCGCTATGTGGGGCTGCAACGAGAATCCATTCCTGCTATTAAGCTGCCGGGTGGCGGTGAGTTGAACCTGATCTCAGGCGAGTGGCAGGGTAATGCTGGCCCTATCGACACGCTAACCGGCGTGTTTATGTCGACGCTGCGGCTGCCTGCCGGTAGCCAGGAACAGCTACCCGTTGCACCAGGTCGGCAGGTATTTCTCTATGTGGTGGATGGCGATGTGATGGTGGGCGGCGAACCCGTTAAGGCACACCATCTGATTGAAGTAGATCGTGATGGTGAGAGCCTCGACATCGAAGCCAGCAGCAACGCGCGCCTGCTATTTGGTCACGGCGAAGTGATTGATGAGCCGGTCTACTCCCACGGGCCCTTTGTAATGACCACCCGCGAAGAGATCGTCCAGGCGGTCGAGGATTATCAGAACGGTAAGTTTGGTGGGCTGGATGCTTAGTATTTAAAGCGGCTCGCCGCGATAGTAGTGCCACAGAAACAGCGAACCCACGCTACGCCAGGGCGACCAGTGTTCTACCAACTGGCGGGCCTGCTTGGGCGTGGGTTTGTCGTCCATTCCTTTTAAGCGGCCCAGCGCTACTCGCAATGCGAGATCATCGGCGGGGAAAATATCCGGCCTTTGCAGTGAGAACATTAGATAGATCTCGGCACTCCAACGGCCAAAGCCGCGTAGCTCGGTAATCGCGGCAATGGCTTCATCATCGCTTAGTTGTTCAAGCCCATCGGCGCTAAAGGTGCCTGCCAGCTCCGCTTCTGCCAGCCCCTTGGCGTATTCGATCTTGCGCCAGGAGAGCCCCGCATCGCGCAGCGCTTGGCCCTCCACCTCCATCACAGCTTTAGCATGTAACTCAGGCAGCAATGTATTGACCCGGCCCATAATCGCGCGGGCTGCCTCGGTGGAGATCTGCTGGCTAACGATGGTGGAGAAAAACGTCGCAAAACCTTTGTCGCGCTCTCGGGGTGGAGGCGCCCCCACTAGAGGCAGAGCACGGGCGATATCCGGGTCGGCCTTGGCGAGTGCCGCCATGGCGTGCTCGATCGTGTTAAAGGGTGGGTTATTAGTTGGCATTATGACTCCTGACTAAAATGAGTATTTCATTGCTCACTATTTGGATTTTTTATATATTTATGAGCATTAAAATGCACATTATGATGTATTGAACTACACTATTGAGCATTAAGCTGCTCAGTTATTAACAGCTCAATTTAAGGTGGCTCACGTTGCTAACCATCCAGGCATTTCATCATGGCCAGTGGCACGATGCCGCAGAGCTTGTGATTGAGTATCCAGCGCAAGGTCGCCGAGGGCCTGCGCGTTTGGGTTATATCACCGATTATGCCCTTGAATGGCTGGATCGCGATGACGAGCATGCTTGCAGCCTGCGTTTGCCCATTGAGCTAATGAACACCCATCAATCGCCACGCTGGTTCGCTTTTTTAGACGATATCATGCCTTCCGGGGCCAGCCGTCGTTACTGGGTCACGCAGTTAGGGATATCGGCGCTTACCGAGGCTGAACAAGATTACGCCCTCTTGGCTAAAGGGACGATTGCGCCGGTGGGTAATTTACGTATTAAAGAGGCGCTTCCTGAGCGTCCCGCAGGCAGCACGCTAGAGCAGCAGCGCTTTGACTTACGCGATGTTGTGGATCGGGATAGCGATTTTCTCGCCTATGCACAGCAGATGGGCGCCGCCGGAGGTGGTGCGACCGGTGCTGGTGGTGAAGCGCCGAAGCTATTGCTGCGCTGTACGTCAGACGATCAGGTCTGGATCGATACCTATCAGGATGACGCGGCGAATACCGACCAGCACTATTTGGTGAAATTTCCTCGCGGCCAGCGCACCGAGCTTGATAACAATATCCTTCGCGCGGAGTACCATTTCTATCATGAGCTGGCGTCACTCGGCATAGCGACCATCGACACTCAAGGGATGCGGCTAATGGAAGGCGAGCGCTATCCATCGCTGTGGTTGCCCCGCTTTGATGTTGATTATCCCGCTGGGAAGCGAACGCTGTATGGGCTGGAGTCGGTTTATTCCGTCATGGAGTGTCAGCCGGGAAGCTTCTTAAACCATTTTGCCGTGATTGAGGCGTTGGTTGGACTGTTGAGTCAGCAATACCACGTTTGCGAGTTAAGAGGTCATTTTGATACGGCGCGTTTCGTGAGCGAGTGGGTGAAACGTGATCTGCTTAATGTCGCTTTTGCTAATAGCGATAACCATGGCCGCAATACGGCGCTGCTAAAAACACCTCAGGGAGTTTGGCTGGCGCCAGTCTACGATTTTGCGCCCATGAAGGCTGACCCAGAAGGCATTATTCGCACCACCACTTGGGGCTCTCCGTTTGAAGAGGGTCCTGAATTCAACTGGGTAGCCATTGCGGAGAACTTAAATGCCTATGTGCCAGCCGAGCAGTTGATGGCAGAGCTAAAAGCGCTGGGGAGTCAGTTAGTCGGGCTAAAAGAGCGGCTTGCTGCGCGGGGAGTACCGGAAGCGTTGTTAGCATCGAATGCGGTGGGGCTTGATTATCTGGATGCTAAGCTGCGCCGCTGGGGGCTGGTATGAAACGCGCGGAGTTCTTATGAAACGTAAGGAGCTCTTATGAAACGCAAAGAACTATCTAGCATTGAGCGTGAGGCGCTGCTTATGGCGCTATTGTCACAGCTGCTGCGGGAAGAGATCAGCTCAGGGCAGGTGCTGCGTCAACTGCGCCGCGACGTGTTGGGAATGTCGCAGACACAATATGCCGAGCTGGTGGGTATCAGCCGTCGCTCCTTGTCTGATCTGGAGGCTGACAAAGCAAGCCCAACATTATCTCTGTTCAATCAAGTATTTCGCCCGCTAGGGCTGCAAACGGCACTTGTGCCGCGTAACCGTGGGCTGCGTGAGCGCTTACTGTCTGTGGATAAAGCGAACATTTGACCGCAAGTACCCGCACTGGCATTTCCTGCGCCCTCGGGTTCCATTATTGAGTTTGCACGCTAACTTTTTAAACCTTGCGTATTTCTACTTTCGTCTAATCCTGCGATCATTTGCGCCATCGTGATACCAACGGGGTGGTATCCCAAGGAGTTAAGCATGCAGGATTCGACAGCATCGTCGTCTCAAGGGCTGGCGCGTAACCCGCGCTTGGCTGAGTTTGTGTTGGCGCTGGGTGGTTTTGGGATTGGTACCAGCGAGTTTGTCATTATGGGTTTGATGAACCGTGTAGCGGGTGATTTAGCCGTTACGGTGCCGCAAGTGGGTTACGCGATCAGCAGCTACGCCCTGGGCGTGGTGGTGGGCGCTCCACTGATTTCCGCGTTAGCCGCGCGAGCACCCAGACGGGCCCTGCTCATTATACTGATGCTGGTGTTTGCGGTGGGCAATATTGCCAGCGCCATGGCACCTGGGTTCTGGTCATTTGTAGGCCTGCGTTTTCTGGCTGGCTTACCCCATGGGGCGTATTTTGGTGTTGCGGCGCTGGTGGCAGCAGGAGCCGTGCCGGTGGATCAGCGAGCGCGGGCTATCTCCCGGGTGATGATGGGCTTAACCGTGGCGATCCTCATTGGGGCGCCGCTAGGAACCTGGGCGGGCAACCTGTTCGGCTGGCAAATCGCCTTTGTCGGAGTCGGTCTAATTGCGCTATTGACCGCCTTCTTGATACGTATTTATGTGCCGATTCAGCCCGTTGATGCGTTTGCAAGCCCGCTGCGCGAACTCTCAGCGCTGTTAAAGCAGCGCGTGTTGGTGGCGCTGGCGCTCGCCTGTATTGGCTGCGGCGGCATGTTCGCTATTTTTAGCTATGTGATGCCGACGCTGACTCAGCAAGCAGGAATGAGCGAGTCATTAGGACCGTTGGTGCTGGTGATTTTCGGGCTTGGTTCCATTGCCGGTAATCTAATCGGTGGACGTATGGCCGATAAGAACCTGATGCGTGCTATTCCGATCATTCTGCTCTGGTGTGGCGTGGTGCAGGGGCTGTTTTACTTTGCCGCGAATAACGTTTGGACGGGGCTACTGTTTGTTGGCTTGGTAGGCACTAGTATGGCGCTAGCACCTTCGTTACAAACTCGCCTAATGGATGTGGCAGAAGATGCGCAAACCATGGCGGCTTCGCTTAACCACGCAGCCTTCAATGGGGCTAACGCACTGGGTGCGTGGCTTGCTGGTTTAGCTATTAGTGCTGGGTTTAGCTGGTCAAGCACGGGCTTGGTAGGCGCCGGTTTAGCGTGCTGTGGTCTGGTTATCTTTGTTGCCGGGCGTTGGTTAGAAAAACGCACGTATGGGGCCTTGGCGCATAACACTTGAGGCCCATCGTTGATAAGGCTGTGATTGTTTTAAGTGGTAAAGTCGATGGTTTCTTTCTAATGTGAAAGAGAAAGTACCCCCCCCCCCTCATAAGGAGATGACCATGCAAACTCAGCTATTAAAAGCGCCACGTATTTTGGCCTTAAGTGCGATTGTCGCGTTGACCGTGGGGTTGGCGGGCTGCGGCACATCTACTGGCGAGCGCGCCACTAGCGGTGCGGGCATTGGTGCTGCAGTGGGTGCCGGTGCAGCCGCCGCGACCGGCGGTAGCGTTGTACAAGGTGCCGTTATTGGCGGTGGCGTAGGTGCTGCTACCGGTGCTGCAACGGATGCTGATGATATCAACCTCGAATAAGCTCTGGTTGAGAGATTAGCGACACAGCCTAAAACCGCGCATGCCCATATGAAAGTGATCGGCATGCGCGGCGTTGTAATCGGGCCCCAATACGTTACCAAAAGAGTCGCAGGCGCCATCCCGTGCTGCCCGTAAAAACTCCCCCACCTCTCCTTCATCATCCCAATTGTTGATCAGCGTAATGCGCTGCCCATTCTCAAATTGAAACCCGATCACATCTAGCGCTTCAGCAGTGGCGTGCTCGCTGCGCCTGCCGGATTCGCGGCCATACACATTACGACAGGCAAAGCTGCCAACGTGGTTAACTTGACTCACCCGGCTACCCATAATCTCTTCCGCTGCAGGCTGTAACGCATGGCGCTCATACATAACCCAGGCCAGTGCCAAGGGGCAGGTCGCGATAAAGCTCTGGTTGAAGGAAACGTTGCTGGATTGCATGCGCACGATATTGGTAAGCGGGCAGCTCGCCGTAGGGGAGTAATCGGCCAACGGTGTATAGCTAAGTTCGCCCTCAGGCACGGTATCTAATGCCGCTAAACAGCCCTCGCGGTCATCCGCCAGGCGGCTTAGCTTAAGTTTAGTCACCGGGGTGATGGGATCATCAATATGCAGGGGAGCCCAGGGCGCCCAGTGGCGGGGAACCTCGATAATGCCTTTTTGCAGCGCTACACCCAGCGCAATTAAGCCTAAAATAAATAGGGTACTTCGCATGCCTACCTCCTTGTGTGCCATTGCGAAACGCTACAGTCGTAGCGAGGGTTGTGCGATACTGCGCGCCTTGCTGCTTCGCAGCTACCGCTCTACTTAACTATTCGCTACTTTTTTGCTGCTAATTTTCGCTAACTGAAGGGAAAGCATTTAATGTCCCAAGGTACGCTTTTTATCGTTTCTGCCCCGTCAGGTGCTGGCAAGACTAGCTTGGTACGTGAGCTAATTGAAAGCCTTGATGGCATTCAAGTATCGGTATCCCACACCACCCGTGCCAAGCGCGAGGGTGAAGTGAATGGCGTGAATTATCATTTCACTGATGTGGCCGAGTTTGAAGCGATGATTGCGCGCGGTGAGTTCTTCGAATATGCCAAAGTATTCGATAATTACTATGGCACCTCGCGCCAGGCGGTAGAGGTATTGCTGGCAGCAGGCCAGGATGTGATTCTTGAGATCGACTGGCAGGGCGCGCAGCAGGTGCGCGAACAGATGCCCGAGGCAGTCTCGATTTTTATTCTGCCGCCCTCGCGGGAAGAGCTAGAGCGTCGCCTCGCTAGCCGTGGTACTGATGAGCACGCCGTGATTGCCCGGCGTATGCGCGATGCGGTCAGCGAGATGTCTCATTACCATGAATATGATTACATCGTGGTTAATGATGATTTCACCACTGCGCTGGAGGAGCTGCAGTCTCTGGTGATCAGCCGCCGCTTAAGCCGTCCAGTAATGAGCGTGCGTCATGCACCGCTACTAGCTGCGCTCTTGTCACAGACGCCTGCGGTCGAGTAATCTATACGGTTCTACTGTTTTTTTAACTGCAGTTTTTTTAAATACAGTTTTAGATGCGTTTTTTTGCTGGGTCGGCTCCGTTTCCTTTGCATTCGGCGTCGGCCCGGTTCCGTCATAACAGGAAGGCTCCCATGGCTCGCGTAACCGTTGAAGATTGTCTTGAAAATGTTGAAAACCGTTTCAAGCTGGTAATGATTTCTACCCAGCGCGCTCGCCAGCTGGCGCGCGGCTCCCGCGACGCGTTACTACCATGGGAAAATGACAAGCCCACGGTGATGGCGCTACGTGAAATTGCGGCAGGCCTGGTTGACCATACGGTACTGGATGAGCCTGTTGAAGCTGCCGTTCGCCCGCGCCCGGCTATGGCACCGACTCATATCGACGACTAACGTTTACAACGAACCGATAGAGGCGCGGTAGATGTTCACCATTGATGACCTGGCCGATCGACTCGGCGGCTATTTACCCCCGGATGAGATCCAGCAGGTCAAGCGCGCCTTCTACTACGCTGAGCAGGCTCATGACGGCCAGCGTCGGCGTTCCGGCGAGCCTTATGTGACCCACCCGCTAGCGGTGGCAAATATTCTTGCCAATATGCACATGGATCATCAAAGCCTGATGGCTGCCATGCTGCACGACGTTATTGAAGATACCGGTGTTTCCAAAAAGGCCCTGGTGGCACAGTTTGGCAAACCGGTGGCAGAACTGGTGGATGGGGTTTCAAAACTTACCCAGATCACCTTTGAAGACAAAGCCGTCGCCCAGGCGGAAAACTTCCAAAAGATGGTGCTGGCGATGTCGCGGGATATCCGCGTCATTATCGTTAAGTTGGCCGACCGCCTGCATAACATGCGCACCCTGGGCGCCCTACGGCCAGACAAGAAACGCCGCATTGCCCGTGAAACGCTGGAAATTTACGCCCGAATTGCGGGTCGGTTGGGCATTAACACTATTCGCGTTGAGCTTGAGGATCTCTCCTTTCAAGCGATCCATCCGATGCGTTCAGAGCGCATCAAGCGTGCGGTGGCTAAAGCCCGCGGGCACCGCCGCAGCGCGATGCGCGAAATTCAGTCATCGCTGCAAAAAAGCCTGGACGACGACGACCTTAACGGCACGGTGATTGGGCGCCAAAAGCATCTGCTGTCGATTTATAAGAAGATGCGTGATCAGCGTAAGCCCTTTGCCGAAATTATGGATGTGTTTGGCTTTCGCATCATCACCGAAGATGTTGCCAGCTGTTATCGTATTTTAGGCGTGGTGCATAATCTCTATAAGCCGGTGCCTGGGCGCTTTAAAGACTATATTGCGATTCCCAAGGCCAACGGCTACCAGAGCCTGCATACCACCCTGTTTGGTTCTCGCGGCATGCCCATTGAAGTACAGATACGCACCCGCGAAATGGAGGCCATGGCTAATAACGGCATCGCCGCCCACTGGCTTTATAAAGCGGGACAAACCTCGCATCCGATTGCCGAAGGCAGCCACGCCCGAGCCCGCGCATGGGTCAAAGGCCTGCTCGAAATGCAACGCCATGCTGGCGACTCGTTAGAATTTATAGAACACGTCAAAAATGACCTGTTTCCCGATGATATCTACGTGTTTACGCCAAAGGGCGACATTATGGAGCTGCCCCAAGGGGCAACCGTGATCGACTTTGCCTACACCGTACACACGGATATCGGCAATAACTGCATTGCCTGCCGAATTGACCGTCATTTGGCACCGCTTTCAACGCGCTTAGAGAGCGGCCAGACGCTGGAAATTATTACCGCCCCTGGGGCGCGGCCCAATCTAGCCTGGCTAAACTTCGTCACTACGGCAAAGGCGCGCTCAGCGATCCGCCATGCGCTTAAATATCAGCAGCAAACCGAAGCTGTCATGTTAGGTCGACGGTTACTCAATAAGGCGTTAGCACCGTTTGATACTAGCTTGGAAGAGCTGGATGAGAGTGCCATCAAGCGCGCCTTTAAAGAACTGGACGTTTCATCCGAAGAGTCGCTGCTGGAGTCGCTTGGGCTAGGCAATCGCATGACCCATGTGGTGGCTCGCCGGTTAGTCGATGCTGCCCACGGTGATGATACGTATGAGCACCCCGTGAGCGTTGAAGGCAGCAAAGCCGTGATGATCAGCGGCAGTGAAGGCATGGTGATCAACTTTGCGCGCTGCTGCCATCCGCTGCCGGGCGACCCGGTAGTGGGCCATCTTTCCTCTGGCAAAGGTTTGGTGGTGCACCGTGCCGAGTGTAAAAATGTGGTTGATAAGAACTTTGCCGATAAGAATGATCCCGATAAGCTCTTCGCGCTTGAGTGGTCGGACACCATTGATGAAGACTTCCCAGTGGCGCTACGTATTGAAATTGAGAGCCGTCGTGGGCTGGTGGCAGAACTGGCTGGGCTAGTCACCGATGCGGACGCCAATATTGAGCGTATCGGTATTGAGGAGCGCGATGCACGCCTTTCGACAGTAACATTGACGCTTTCGGTGAAAGGCCGCGTGCACTTGGCGCGAATTATCAAACGCATTCGCAATTTACCCAATGTGGGCAAAATTACCCGACTCGCCAACTAATACCTCACAATCAGTCACTATTTACTGATCAGTGATCGGTAGCTAAGTCTATGGATTTTATGCAGTAAAGTAGCTTTTTAGCATTGTGTTTTACAGGCAGCCGATTATTTATTCATTATTTGACGTAGGTATCACCCACTATAGGAGCGAGACATCGCATGAGCAATAAGGCTGTTATCAATACCAGCAAAGCCCCCGCGGCTATTGGCCCTTACTCACAGGCCATTAAAGCGGGCAACACCGTTTATCTTTCCGGCCAAATTCCGCTGGACCCCGCGACCATGGCGATTGTTTCTGAAGATTTTGAAGCGCAAGCACGCCAAGTCTTCACTAACCTACAAGCGGTATGTGAAGAAGCGGCGGGTTCGCTGAGCGATATCGTTAAGCTGAATCTGTACTTGGTGGACTTGGATAACTTTGCGATTGTTAACCAAGTCATGGAAGAGTTCTTCTCCGCTCCTTTCCCTGCTCGCGCCGCCGTCGGTGTGAAAGCGCTGCCCAAAGGCAGCCAAGTGGAAGCGGAAGCAGTCATGGTCATCGGCGACTAAAGGGTACTAGAGCCAAAGGGGTCTAGACCTTATTCACTTCTAAAAAGCCGCCTTCTTTGAGTACCTGTGCATACCCTTCGCGGTAGCTGGGAAAACGGAACTGATAGCCAGTGTCAACAATGCGCTGGTTATCGCAGCGCTTACTGGCGCGGCGGCGTAACGGCGATTGCATTGTTTCGGTGGCTTCTACTTTAAGTTGCTGAGCCAGCCACATCATTACGTTATGCATGGTGACCGGTTCGCAGTCACTGCCCAGGTAGATGTCTTCAAGCGTTTCGCCGCTCTCCTGATGACGAATCAGGTGCGCGATAATGCCCGCGCAGTCGTCGCGGTGAATACGATTGGAGTAGATCACGGGGGTGATCGCGGCGACGCGGCCTTCAGCGACCTGATGAATCAAGCGGTCGCGTCCAGGGCCATAAATGCCTGAAAAGCGAACCACCGTGCCGGGTAGCGAATGGTTGATCAGCGCTTGCTCTGCCTCGCACATTAGCGTGCCAGAGAAGCTAGAAGGGTCGGTGGGACTCTCTTCGTTAACGACTTCGCCTTCCTGCTGCCCATGCACGCTTGTTGAGGAAACGAAAAACACCCGACGAGGCGGCGTTTTGTGCTTTTCCATCACGCTCAGCACGCGCTTTAAACCTTCTGGGTAGGCGCTTTGATAGGCGCTCTCTTCAAAACGGTCAGCGCTAACCGTGTAAACAACATAGTCAGCATGGGGAAGGCTGGCGGCATCGGCATCTTCAAGGTCGTTTAAATCCAGCTTTAACGCCTTAATACCGGTGCCCTTCAAGGCCTCGACGTTGCGGCGTAGACCGATCACCTTATGCCCTTCATCCAGCAACTCGCGCCCAAGGTTGATCCCAATATCGCCACAGCCGATAATCAGTACGGTTAGCTTCACCGTGCACTCCTTTGATTAATATTCCCTATTAGATACAAAGTCTCTACCAAATATGACATTGTCAGCTTAGAACACTGTAGGTTTAGTACATGTCGGTTTAGAACATGCCTATTTTAAAACACAGCAGTTGAAAACAGCGTCGGTAGAGCTTGCTTGTCCTTTTCCGTCTCGCTGACTGTCATGATGTTAGGTTTTCGTAAGAACCATAGTCACGAGCTGCTACGAGAGGATGCCAATGGCACCGCTATGACTTTAACAGAACTTCGCTACATCGTAACCCTCGCCCAGGAGCGTCATTTTGGTCGTGCGGCAGAACGCTGCCATGTATCGCAGCCTACGCTGTCGGTGGCCGTGAAAAAATTGGAAGATGAGCTCGAAACCCCACTGTTTGAACGCTCCAAATCTACCGTACAGGTCACCCCGCTAGGCGAAAAAATCATTGCCCAGGCCCAGCGCGTGCTGGAACAGAGCAGCCTAATATTTGAGCTGGCCAGTACTGGCAAAGATCAGCTGGCGAATCCACTGCGCATTGGCGCTATTTATACTATTGGACCGTACTTATTTCCCCATCTAGTGCCTGCGCTTGCTAACGCAGCCCCGCAAATGCCGCTGTACATTGAAGAGGGCATGACAGGTACGCTGCGCGCCAAGCTAAGAAGTGGCGAGCTGGATGTGATTATTGTGGCGCTGCCCTTTACCGAAACTGACGTGGTCACCAAAGCGATCTACGACGAAGCCTTCGAAGTATTAATGCCCGCCAATCACCGCTGGGTAGAGCGCGAATCGATCAATAAAGAGGACTTGCTGGAGGAGCGCTTGCTGCTGCTCGGTGAAGGTCACTGCTTCCGCGATCAAATCCTGGAAGCCTGCCCGGCGATTACCCAAAAGCTCAATAGCCCCAACAATACGCTGATTGCTGAAGGTGGATCGCTGGAAACCATTCGTCATATGGTCGCTTCCCGATTGGGCATTACGGTGTTGCCGCAGTCAGCGCTGGGCACCAATCAGTATGAAAATGCCATGCTGGTAAGTCGGCCCTTTGCTGAGCCCGCGCCTTCGCGCACCGTGGCGATTGCCTGGCGGGCGAGTTTCCCCCGGCCCAAAGCGATTGAAGCACTGATTCAGGCAATCAGTCACTGCCAGCAGCCTACCAAGACCGTGAAAAGCGTCCCATGAGCGATCTCAGCGCACCTATTACGGCCCTGAAAGGCGTGGGGGAAGCGCTGTCGCTAAAGCTTGGCCGCTTGGGAATTGAGCGGGTGAGCGACCTGCTGTTCCATTTGCCGCTGCGCTACCAGGACCGCACGCGATTGACGCCTATTGGCCTACTGCGTGCCGGGCAAGAAGCAGTGATAGAAGGTGAAGTGACTGCCTGCGATGTAGTCAAAGGGCGTCGCCGCAGTCTACTGGTACGGCTGCGCGATGCCAGCGGTATCTTGAGTATGCGCTTCTTTCACTTCTCACCCGTACAGCAGCAACAGCTGCGCCCCGGTGTCACGGTGCGCGCCTTTGGTGAAGCCCGGGCTGGCGCCACCGGCTTAGAGATCTATCACCCTGAATACCGGCTCATTGGCGGCAGTGAAACCCCGGTGGAAGAGTACTTCACGCCGATTTACCCCACTACTGAAGGCTTGAATCAACCACGCCTGCGGGCATTGACCCAGCAGGCACTGGCGTTGCTCGACAATGCCCCCGAGGCGCTGCCTGACGTTATCCCCGACGCGCTACTGCAGCGCTTTCAGCTTCCAGGGTTGCATGCCAGCCTGCACTTGCTACACCAGCCACCGCCCGATGTGAATATAGAGCAGTTGACCAGCGGCCATCACCCAGCCACGCGGCGGCTGGCGCTGGAAGAGCTGCTCGCTCACCAACTAAGCCTGCGTGAAGTGCGCCTGCGCATTCAGGCGGACGGCGCCCCCGCTTTGCCCTCCGGGCGCAGTCTGCAGGCGCGCTTTTTAGCTCAACTGCCGTTTGCGTTGACCGGTGCCCAGCGCCGTGTGCTGGAAGAGATTGGTCATGATTTGAGTCGCCCAGCGCCCATGTTGCGTTTGATTCAGGGTGATGTGGGTTCGGGTAAGACCGTGGTGGCTGCCATGACGGCACTGTGTGCCCTGGCGGGCAACTGCCAAGCGGCGATCATGGCACCTACAGAGATCCTCGCTGAGCAGCACTACCGCTCGTTTAAAGCCTGGTTTGAGCCGCTGGGTATCGAAGTGGCGTGGCTGGCGGGCAAGCTCAAAGGCAAAGCGCGGCTGGACGCCAAGGCGGCCATTGCCGATGGTCGTGCGCGTATGGTGGTGGGCACCCACGCGCTATTTCAAGATGATGTGCACTTTGAGTGTCTAGGTCTGGCGATTATTGACGAGCAGCACCGCTTTGGCGTGCATCAGCGCTTGGCACTGCGTGAAAAAGGCGAGGCGGGCGGGCTGACCCCGCATCAGTTGATCATGACCGCCACGCCCATTCCACGAACCCTGGCCATGAGCGCCTACGCGGATCTGGATGTATCGGTGATTGACGAGTTGCCCCCCGGCCGTACACCGGTGAAAACCGTGGTGGTGCCCGACGAACGTCGACCAGAAGTGGTTGAGCGCATTAAGCTTGCCTGCAGCGAAGGCCGACAGGCCTATTGGGTCTGTACGCTGATTGATGAATCCGAGGTGCTGCAGTGTCAGGCCGCCGAGGTCACCCGGGATGAGTTAACGGTCGCTTTACCTGAGCTGGCAGTGGGTTTGGTTCACGGGCGGATGAAATCGAGCGAGAAAGCCGAGGTGATGGCCGCGTTCAAAGCAGGCGAGCTGGATCTGCTGGTAGCGACGACGGTCATCGAAGTGGGGGTCGATGTACCCAATGCCAGCCTGATGATTATTGAAAACCCCGAGCGGCTGGGGCTTTCTCAGCTTCACCAGCTTCGTGGCCGCGTGGGCCGGGGCAGCACGGAAAGCTTCTGCGTACTGCTCTACCATCCGCCGCTATCGAAAAGCTCCCGCCAGCGTTTGGCAGTGATGCGCGAAACTAATGATGGCTTCCGTATTGCGGAAAAAGACTTGGAAATTCGCGGCCCCGGCGAAGTGCTCGGCACCCGCCAAACCGGCCTGGCGCAGATGAAAATCGCCGACCTGGAGCGCGATGCTGACTTGCTTGAGCGGGTCACGGCACTTGCCCAAACGCTGCAGGGCAACTCAGACGTCACCGCCGTGTTGGTACGCCGCTGGCTGGGTGAAGCGGCCGGGCGTTATGGGCAGGTTTAAGTGTTAAAAGTTTGGTTGCCGCAGCTGAACTGTGTTTTTATTCACAAAATCATTTCAGTTTATTTATTCATGAAGGGTTTGGCAGAAGAAACAAAATATTCAATATTATTTTCATTTAGCCCTGAAATATTAATTCTTCCAGAATTTAGCATATATATGCCGAAGTTGTTTTTCAAAATATCAATGCCTTCGGCTTTAATAGGAATTATTGAAAACAACCCAACCCCACTTCCAACTTCAATAAAAGAGCGAGCACAATTTTGTCGCTGACTTTCTACTAATAATAACTTTCTAGCGGCTCTAGCTCTAATCATCATATTTGTTATTTCATCTGTCCATATTTTCTTTAGTTCTACGGAAGATAATATCTCATTTACAATGAGTGCGCCATGTATCGGGGGGCTGGAACAGCTTAATCTAGTGAGCCTAGACAACTGTAGTTTGACTTTAAAACAAGAATTGCGATCTTTTGTTAGAACTATGAGTGCGCCAATTCTATCACTATAAAGGCCGAAGTTTTTCGAGCATGAATAAGAAATAAACATTTCATCTAATTGAGATGAAAATAAGTCAATGCAGTAATTATCATCTTGTAGTCCTTTTGCTAAACCATGATAGGCCATATCTATGATTGGTAACAGGTTTCTATCTTTAATGACTTCTAAAATTTTTGACCACTGTTTCTTTTTAATATCAATTCCAGTAGGATTATGCCCACAACCGTGTAAAATAATTACATCCCCTCTTGGTATTATACTAATGCTTTCTAGCATTGACTGAAAATCCAGCTCCCCGCAAATTCCTTGGTAGGGATAATAGTAGACTTTCATGCCCATATATTCAAAAATATCTTTATGATTATCCCACGTAGGGTTACTAACCCAAATACCTCTTTCAGGATTTATTTGATGAATAATTTCAGCAGAGAGACGAATAGCGCCAGTTCCACCTATTGTTTGGAAAGATAACACTCTTCCTTCTTGCGCTAATTCTTTTTTATTGCTGAATAGCAACTCAGAAATCATTTCACAAAAGCTATTAAGTCCACTAGATCCTTTGTAAATTTTGTCGGCAGATAAGTTATTAATAACCTTTTTTTCTGCTATTTTAACACACCCCATTATAGGAGTTTTATTTGATATGTCTTTATATAAACCAATACCAAGATCAATTTTTTTGGGATTGACTTCTTTGATGAAATGTTCGCTGAGGGTTAGTATTGGATCAGGAGGAATCGTTTCAAGAACTTCTAACACTTGGCACCTCATAATTAGCTATAGAAAGAGCTTAAAAGATACACCGCAGCTGTTTTGTCTAGGCTGCGGTGTATCTATAGACATGTAGCTTAATCAACTATACTGTTTCTTGAAAGTTTACTAGCTTCTTCTATGATAATATCTTCTTGGCTAGCAACTAGCTTTCTAGCAGAAAGTCTTTCACATAGTTCAAAAATATCGACATTAAAATCAGAAGAAATTTTCTGAATATACGTTCCATAGCCGGTAAATAACCCATGCATACCCGTCATTATATTTATAGCTTTTATGTCAGGAATTCTGCTTATAATATTGTTTTCTGCGTGTATGGATAGGTCTATGAGGTCTTTAAATTTAACATTCGTTTTATAACCAAATCTCTCAAAAACAGCCACGGTAGCTTCTAGCTGAGTATTTCCCGAACCGGCACCAAAACCTTTTATAGTTGCATCTATCATTGATGCTCCTGCCTTAACTGCTTCAATGGAATTAGCTACCGCGAGGCCAAGGTTATTATGAGCATGGTAGCCGATAGTAATTCCTAAGTTGTCAACTAAAGCTGAGACCTTCTCACTGACCATGTCTGGAGTTGAGTAGCCAGCACTGTCCATTAGGACGATACCATCTGCTCCTGCGGCTTTCATACCTGATGCTTCTTTCAAAAGCCTTTGAGCATCTGCCATGTGGGACATAATAAGAACTCCAAAAACAGTTTTTTTCTGTCCTTTCAAATACTCAATGGATTTATAGGTTATATTGCTTTCGGTACAGTGGCTTGCAATGCGAAAAATATCAACTCCAATATCAATCGCCATATCAAGCTCAGAGTGTTTACCCACACCAGGTACAAAATGAATGCCTAGCTTAGAGTGTTTACATTTCTCTCTAGCGATAGACAACATTGTCTTATCATCTACTTTGGCAAAGCCAAAAGCACTAGATGATGCGCCAAGTCCATAGCCATGGCCAACCTCTATAATATCTAAGCCTGCTCGGTCTGCTTTTTCACAATATGCTGAAATTTGATCAATGCTAAGTTGATGTTTAATAGCATGATTGCCATCTCTTAATGAACAATCACTTATTGTTACTGTTCGAGTTTTCATACAAGCTCCTTCTCAGTTAAATTATATTCATTTATAGTGATTGATCTAAATTCTGCTATAGAAATAGCTGCAGAATTTATTATGTCGAGGTTGCCAGCATGTTCCGGTAAGTAATCGCCACTCCCGTAAACCTGGACTGCTAACGTTATTTTGTTTGATTCAATAATAGGTTCCAATGCCAATTGGTAGCCTGGAACATATTTTTTTACCATGTTAATTATCGTAGATATGTTTTTTTTCAGAGCTTCGCTGTTTATTTTCCTGCAGTGTGCATATAAAGTAGTTTGCATACATACTTGTGGTATAGCTGGATTTATATTTAAAATTGCTTTTGCAGAATTTGACTTAGTAAATTTTTTTAATGCAAATTCAGTAGTTGTTATATATTCATCAAGGTTTTTTCGAGTTGCTATTCCTGCACTGTCAGAAGATATGCTGGAAATTACTTCAATATAGTCAATTTCTTCGCAAGAATTTTTGATCGCATATGCAAGCGGTAAGCTAGCTTGGCCTCCACAAGTTATTAAGTTAATATTTCTACTTTTTTGCAAGGAATTAATGTTAATAACAGGAACGCAAAGGTCTCCAATTTTTGCTGGTGTAAGATCAATTACAAATTTATTATACTTTTTTAAAATTTTATCATTTTCTATATGTGCATCTGCTGATGTTGCATCAAAAACCAAATCGAAATCATTAATGTGTTTTTCTAGAAATTCAATACCTTCACTAGATGTTGTAATGCCATTCGTATTTGCTTCTTGAATTCCAGGACTATCATTCCTCCGACCAACAACAAAGCTTAAATCTAATTTTTTTGACTTAATGGTTTTATACATCAAGTCAATACCGATACTGCCAGTTCCAATTATTGCAACTCTATGTGACATGTTTTCACCTATATTGCAGTTTAATGGGTTTGTTAACTATCAAGAAGCTAAAGGTTGGTTGAGAAATTTTTGTTATTGGTAGATTTGTTTTTAATTAATATTTTTATGCTATAAAAAGGTGTTAAAAACGACGAAACTATTTATGATATATGAGATTAAAATTGTTGTTTTAATGAATGAAATTCAGATGGTTTAGTAATTCTCCATGTCGTTCTGGATGAGCTACTAATAAGCTTTTCCACTGAGGTGGAGATGGATCTCCATTAAGGTCTGTTACTATACAGCCTGCTTCGCGAGCGATAATTATCCCCGCAGCAATGTCCCAGAAATCCAGTCGAGCCCCCTGAGACCAAAAAGCATCAAAGCGTTCGATACTGGTATAAGCGATTTCAAGTGCTGCCGATCCTGGGCTGCGAATTCCAGCGACCATTGGCATTAATGTCGTGAGCTGATTTAGGGCAGTAGAGCAGTCACCTTTAGCATGATATGGAAGACAGGTGCTTACTATCATCTCTGAAAGAGGGCGGGCGCTATGTATTCTTATTGGTCTTTCATTCATATAAGCCCCATCGCCTCGGATTGCCCAAAGCAATTCGTCAAGCAAAGGCTGATATACTAGACCCAGTAAAAGATTACTGTGCTTAGTCACAGCAATTGATACAGAAAAGTGTGGCACGCCATGAAGAAAGTTGTTAGTGCCATCTAGAGGGTCAATAATGACTGTGTAATCGCTCATATTTCCAGGAGTATTACCACTCTCTTCTCCTATAAACGCAATTTCTGGAAATGAGCTGCTGATTCGCTTAATTATACATTTTTCCGCAGCTCTATCGTAAGCAGTAACAAAGTCTGATGCTCCCTTGCGCTCAAAGTTAATTCTTTCTTCAGAATAATACCCTTCTTTTAGAATAGCTCCTGCCTCTTTCGCAGCAAGCTTGGTTGTTTCTAAAAGCTTATAATCAGTTGCTGTAATTAAGTATTCCATGGTCTAGGCCTGTTGAATTAAACTTGTTAGCTCTATGTGATTCAAGGAACGTTTTAAATAAATCGTTTTCTAACCCATTGAGAAACCATGTCCAACAGCGTTACTGAGAATATTATTACTAGCATAATGGTAGCGGTCTCTGTGTATTGGAAGCCACGCATAGTTTCCCATAGAGCCACACCAATACCACCACCACCTACCATTCCAAGCACTGTTGCGGAGCGTATATTGGATTCGAATCGGTAAAGGCTGACAGAGATCCACAACGGCAGAACCTGAGGAATCAAGCCAAATATGATCTCCTCAATGCGTCCAGCACCAGTAACGCGTACTCCTTCCATGGGTCCTGCGTCAGCAGCTTCGACCGCTTCCGAAAAAAGTTTAGCTAACACCCCAGTCGTATGTACGAACAAAGCCATTGTGCCTGCAAACGGTCCCAAACCTACAGCTACTACGAAGAGCATAGCGAAAACAAGTTCGTTTATTGCTCGACACGCATCCATTAGCCGTCTTACTGGTTGATTAATCCACCGTGGAGCGAGGTTTTCTGATGAAAGCAAGCCGAATGGTATTGCAAATAGAACTGCTAGAAAGGTACCCCATATAGCAATTTGAATTGTTACCAGCATCTGATCGATATAGTATCCAAGGTGCCTTAAACTTGGTGGAAAAAAGTCGCCAGACAGAGTTGCCATATTCCCAGCATTAGCTACTAACTGCCCAGGCGCTATTTCAGCACCCTCCCAGGCCCAGGCAAGTAAGAAGAAAGTTATGATCCAGCCCAGTAGTTGCCACCAACTAAATTTCTTGCCGAAGACTTCAGCATCGGGAGTTAGTGTAGAATTCATTTGATAGCTCCGTTAATGGGGCGGTAGTCCCGTCCCTAATTGCTCATGATATCAATGAGTTATCATAGCAGTAGAGTTATTTAGCGAGTCTTCTTCTAGCAATTCTATACGGTTGTTCAAAGTTTCGAGCTGAGCATCGATCTCTGAAAGTCTTGCTTTTTTGGCTTCGCCATCTAGCGAATTATCAGACGATATTTGAGAGCGTTCCCTAAAAAGCTCTAGTTGACGTATCGGCAACAATTGGTCGTTGTCAGATGCTGCAAAGCCAGACCAATTCATTGGTTCCAGAACTTCTCGCTGTGCGGCTGTATCTCCATAGCTCAAGATAAATTGTCTTAAACTATCTTTAATTCCTTGTTCTAAGTCGCTGCGCCAGACAAGTGGATCGGATGGTATGAGAGGTGATTCCCAAATAATTTTTAATTGAGCTGCTTTGTCGGGATGGTTAATTTCTAAGCGCTTCATACTGTCTGTACTGAAGGTGGCGACATCAACTTGGCCGTTGGCGACAGTAAGGGCATTTGTCTCATGGTTTGAGTTGAGTGTACGTCTGAAGGCTGTTCTCGGGTCAACATTATTTTCAGCAAAGACATAATAACCAGGCACCAAAAATCCTGATGTTGAATTAGGATCTCCGTTACCGAAGGTTAACTCATTAGCATTTTCAAGAATTTCATCGATGGAGTTGTAGGGGCTATCTTGGTTGACAATCATAAGTCCCCAATATCCTTGGTCACCATCAGAGGATACTGTTTGAGCAAAAATTTCTCCGTTAGCACGGTCAACTGCTTCCATGGCTGATTTATTTCCGTACCAAGCAAGGTCAATTTTGTCGAAGCGCATTGCCTGAATTACAGCTGCATAATCTGTGGCAAAGAAAGGCTCGACATCAACCCCCAATGCATTGGACATATCATCTAGAAAGGGTTGCCACTGATCGGCTTGATTTTGGCTCGACTCAGTGGAAGTGATACCAAACCTGATTGTCTCTACTTCTGAATATGCGAGACCGCTACTTAATAAGCCTATGCTGGCAGTCAGTAGTAAAGTAGTGCGACGAAGTTGTGATACAAACATTTGATTCTCCTTAGTGGTCAATAGATTTAGCTCACAGTGTGTAGTGGTGTAGAAAGCGCAGATGAAACGTTGCTTGGGTTTATTTCGTCTAGTCCATTGTTTTCATAAAGCCCTTGTAGAAGATCATCCGTTAACCCTTCCATCGGGCCGTCGTAATAGAGCCTTCCTTCCTTGAGAGCGATTGCTCTACGACAATAGCGGCGTGCAACATCAACTTGATGTAAGGTGATAACAACAGTCCTTCCATCCTCATGATTAATACGCTGGAGAATCTCCATTACCTCGCGAGCACTGCGGGGATCTAGAGAAGCGATGGGCTCGTCGGCAAAGATAACTTCGGCATCCTGAACGAGAGCCCGGGCGATGGCTACCCTTTGCATCTGCCCACCTGAAAGAGTGTTGGCGCGCTGATCTGCTAGGCTTTTAATACCAACTCTCTCCATCGCTCTGAGTGCTAGGGTTTGTTCATTGTTTGTGAAGCGCCCAGTTAACGATCGCCATCTTGGCATTGCTCCTAGATGCCCTATCAAGACATTAGTCATCACGCTCAAGCGACCAACAAGGTTGAACTGTTGAAAGATATAACCGCTGCGGCGTCGGTAATCTCGGCCTTGAGCTACAAAGCGACCTTGGCGTTGTAGCACGTGCCCTAGTACTTCGACTTGGCCTGGAGATTGCCGATCAGCTTTAGTCAAGCCAATAAGATGCCTTAGCAAAGTTGATTTGCCTGATCCCGATGGGCCAATGAGTGTTACGATTTCTCCTTTATCAATGGTGAATTCAATCTGACTCAATGCCTCATGAGTTCCATAAGTTTTATTAATCCCTTCTACCTTAATAGTTGTCGTCATATGCTTATCTCATTTTTTAATATCGGTATGTCTTGTTGGCTAATGAAAAATTCGTATAGTATTTGGGTCTATAGGTAGATAATTATTTAATAACAAAGTTGTACTATTTAATTTTTTTGATAGGCAGCTAAAGCAATTCCAGCGAATATAAAAAATGAACCGAATACTCTGTTGATAAGCTTCATTCGTGGCTCAGACTTTATGAAGCTCTTTAAGTGGCTTGCCAACGCTGCATAAAAAAACATAACGGCTAGATCAACTATAAGGAGGGTTGCGGCCATTAAGAGAAGCTGAGTCTCATGCGATGTATTATTACTAGTTAAAAACTGAGGAAATAGAGCGACTAGGAAAACCGTGGCCTTGGGGTTTGTTAAGTTGACAAATGCAGATTGCCAAAATTGTTTTTTTTGGTTTTCTACCTTGTTTTCAATTGTTACTAATCTCTCTGCTGATTTCCATTTTTGGATACCTAACCATATTAAGTATAATACGCCCCCCCATTTTATGATTAAGAATGAAGCTGTGGATGAGGCAATGATAGCTCCAAGGCCAATAGCTACAATAAAAATCTGTATGCCATACCCGAGCTGCAAACCAAAAATAGTAGGAATTGCGGATCTAAAGCCGTAGTTCATACCGCTGTTCATAGTTTTAATGGCTCCCGCGCCTGGCGATAAGCTAATAAAAATTGAAGCCATTAAAAATGTTAGCCATATACTAAAACTCATATTTACCTCCAGCTAAAATCTGATGAAGTTTATTTATAGCCAGCATGATAGTGAAATTTTTCAAAATCATTACAATAATAAGACCATCAAATTTTCTAAAAATGACTAGCTGAGAATTTTTCTAAAACTACTTTATGTGTCATTTAAGTTAATTTAATTTAAATCAGAGGCTTAAGGTTTTTTTTTTATGCTTTTTTTCAGTTGTCGGCTAACAAATATGTAAGAAATTTCTTACATGAGTAATCTTTAGCTTACAAAATTTTAAGATATAGCTTACGAAAAGTAGATTGAGGGCACGGGCAGGTTGATATGCGCAGTAAAGAGTAATGCGGGTTGTAAGCTTCTGTAAGCGCTATGGGCAGGTTTAAGCCGCGGCACTGCTGGCGGTGGGCGCTTCGCTACCTACCAATCGGTTGGCGGCCTCGCCTAGCGGGGCGAGCTGCTCTGTAATAAGGCGGAGCTGGCTCTGAATAGGGCGATAGAGCGTGACCGCATGCTCATCCTCAGCCACCTCGGTTTGTTCCTCTAACTGGGATAGCAGCTCGGCGGCTTGTTCCGTGAGCGCTTCAATCGGTTGGCGTTGATTCAACCGTTCTGCAATCTGGCCTAATAGCTCGCCAATGCGCTTTGCTACCGGCACAAATGTGGCATCGTCTTCATCTTCTGCTAATTGGTGGCGGTGCGCGCCCAGGGCAGAAAGGTGGCTGAGCAGAGTGTTGGAGAGTACGAGAAAGCGAAGACCGTTGTCTGCATCCAGTTTGCGGTAGTGCCCAGGCTCATGGAGCATATTGGTCAGCAGGGTGGAGAGCGCTGCATCGGCATTGTGGGCATTGCGCCTGGCCAGGCGGTAAGCCAAATCATCCTGTTTGCCATCCTCGTACTGGTGGATGATCTCCTCTAAATAACGGCGGTGATTATTCAGCGCGTTGGAGGCCTCGCGATACAGCCTGCGCCCCTGCCAGTCGGGCAGAATGAAAAATACCGCTAAACCCGCAATTAACGAGCCGATCAGGGTATCGAACAGGCGCGGCATGATCAGGTTAAAGCCATCGCCCACCTGGTTGAAGCTGCATAGCACCAGCAAAGTAATAGAGGCGGTAGCGATGACATAATGTTTCTCGCGGTTAGCAAAGAAAGACACTCCTGCTGCCACGGCGATCATGCTTTGTACGAGTGGCTGCGGAAACAGGCTGATCGACGCCCAACCCACCACCAAGCCCAATACCGTGCCCAACATCCGCTGAGACAAGAATCGCCGCGTGGTAGCAAAGTTGGGGCGGCACACAAACAGCGTGGTAAGCAGAATCCAGAAGCCCTGTTCGGGATCAATCCACTGCAGTAATCCGTAGCCGGTCATCAGTGCTATGGAGAGTCGCACCGCATGACGAAAGGTGGGGGAACCCAGCGTAAAGTTCAGCCGCACCCGCTTCCACGCTTCCAGCAAGCTTGAGGGTGAGCGGTCATAAAGTGAGCTGTCTCGTCGCTCCTCGCTGGCATCTGGGTTATGGGCGCTGGCAAGCTGGGCTTCCAAGGTAGCCAGGTTTTCGGCCAGGGCACTCAAAGGGTAAAGCAGCGGGCGCCATTCGGGCTTGCCTCGGTCACGCAGGTTTTCAATCGAGGCGTGTAAATCAGCCAGGGCCTCTTCGCTCTGCTGGTGATCAAACGGGCGGTTGAGCAGTAGCGATTTAGCCAACTGGCGGCAGGCACGGCCCTGCTGATCCAGTAGCCGCTGACAGCGAAACAGCACGTCATGGTGGAAAAATGCTTTGCTGAGCGCGCTATAAGGGTAATGGGTGGAGCTTGCGCGCTCATGAATATCCTGGGCAATAAAGTAAATACGCAGGTAGCGATTGAGCTTACGGTCGCCGCGCTGGCCTTCCAAGCGCCTAAAAATCATCTCTTTGGCTTGGTTAAGCGCATCAACGACTTTACCGTTTTGCCGCGCCAGCGCTACTCGGCGTGCTTCTACATCCACGCCACGCACGGGCTCAAATAGTGCTGATTTCAGAATCAAAAACTCACCTAGCGCTTTATATACGCGCGCCATGCTCTGTTTAACCGGCTGGCGGGAAAACAGCGCGCACCACACTACGGAAATTAATCCGTACCACGCTGCTCCGGCCAACAGCAGCAGTTGGCGCGTTGCGACATCCGCATCTACGCCGCCGTGCTGTTCAATATTGATCATTGAGTAGATGGATAGAATCAGCGTGCCAGAGGCAATCGTGGCGTAACGTTGGCCGATGGCACCGAGCATAATCAGGGTAAAGGTGGAAATGCCCAGCCCGACAACAAATAGCCACGGCCAAGGAAACAGCCACTGCACGATAAAAGACGCCGATGTAAAGCAGACCAGCGTTACTAACAGGGCCTGAAAGCGACCCTGCCAGCTGTCGTCAGTTTCAGACAGCGCACAGGCGATAATGCCTAGAAACAGTGGGATTACCAGTGCGACATCACCCATTAGACCGCTAAGCATCAGGGCACCGCTGAACGCTATAAAAACGCGCAGGCTGTAGGCAAATTTATCAAGGGTCCAAAGGCGCCGCAGCGGCAATGAAATGGGCATATCGTCTCTTATGAGTGATTATTAGACTTTAGTATAAGCAAGTAGTATAGAAGGTTGCAGTGGCGTTTGTCGCTATCTGTTCAGTCAACGTTTTAACGATTTTTTCATACTGTTGCCACACTATCGAAATGAAGCTGCCTTACCTGTGTTCTAAAAAATAGCGCACTAAAGTCCTATGATTGGAACGCTAACTTTTTCGATACTCAAGTGACTCTAAAAAAAACAGGATCATTCTAATGGATCTCAAGCTACTGCTGGACTGGCGTCTTCACTTAATGGTGATTGTGACGTCGATGTTTGCTGAGTGGATAGGCATCGTACGAATTCCGCTCGGGCCGGGAACACTACTCTTACTACCGCTGCTATACGCCTTTGTGATTGGCGTGCTGTTTAACCCCCACCTTTTTTCGGCAATGGGCAAAGTGGTTCCCAAGCCTGTCAGCAATGCGGCGGGCCCGATTATTCTGATCGCTATTTTGCCGTTTATTGCCAAGTTCGGTTCCACCATTGGCCCGGCGATTGAGCAGATCATTGCCGCAGGGCCGGCGTTGATTCTTCAGGAGCTGGGTAATCTCGGCACCATGCTAATAGCACTGCCCTTTGCAGTATTAGTGCTCAAAATGGGCCGCGAAGCGATTGGCGCTACCTACTCGATTGCTCGCGAACCCAATATTGCCATTATTTCAGACCGTTACGGCCTAAGAAGCCCCGAGGGTATCGGCATTATGGGCGTCTACGTCGTAGGCACCATGTTCGGTACGCTCTATTTCGCATTGATGGCGGGCTATATCGCTTCGCTGGATATTCTCGATATTCGTGCCTTGGCCATGGCCTGCGGTGTGGGCAGTGGCAGTATGGTAGCGGCATGTTCGGCGGCGCTAGCGGAAGCCGTTCCAGGGTCCCGTGATGAACTACTGGCCTTTGCAGGGGCAAGTAACCTGCTCACTTATGCCACCGGTCTGTATATCTCACTATTTATCGCGCTACCGATTACCGAGTGGATGTATAAGCGCTTAAAAGGCTCGCGTCAGGAGATTCGTCATGAAAACCCATGAAAGCAGCGTTGATCAGTTTGATGCTGAAGCTTTAAAAGAGCTGCGCCCTGAAAACCAACTGGGCAAAACGGCCCTGGTGCTGGCGGCGGTGTGTGTCGCGGCCTGGTTTAGTAATGTGGTCAATGGGTCGCCTTTGTTAGACGCGCTGCCCGGTATGCTAATTCTTTACACCATGGTCATCATCGGCTTGGTGATTGGCCGGGTATGTCCCTTTTACCTGCCTAGCGTGGCCTGGGTATCACTGATCAGCATTATTGCGACGCTGCCGTTCTTCCCCGGTAATGGCTGGATCATTGCACGGCTGGCTGAGGTGGATTTTCTGGCGGTGGTCACGCCGGTATTGGCCTATGCCGGGTTGGCGCTAACCGGCCGTGAGTTTGCTATGTTCAAGCAAACGGGCTGGAAGCTGGTGATCGTGGCTTTACTGGTATTCACCGGAACCTTTATCGGCTCTGCCGTCGTCGCCCACATAATGCTTTAAGGAGAGGACGATGACTGCTTCTATTAAGTTACCGGATAACGCTGAGCTCGCCGCTTGGCGCCACGATTTCCACCAGCATCCTGAAACGGCTTTTGAGGAGCACCGCACCAGCGCGCGCATTGCAGCGTTACTGACAGAGTGGGGCTTTGAAGTGACCACTGGAATCGCAGGCACAGGGGTGGTGGCTGCCTTGGATGGTGACCAAGGCGAAGGCAAAACCATCGGCCTGCGGGCCGATATCGACGCCCTGGACATTCGCGAAGAGACTGCGCTTGCCTACGCCTCGCAAACACCTGGAAAAATGCACGCCTGTGGCCATGATGGCCATACCACTATGCTGTTAGGCGCTGCCTGGGCGCTAAAGCAGCAGCTGGATTTCAAAGGCCGAGTGGTATTTATCTTTCAGCCCGCCGAAGAGAACGCCGGCGGCGGCCGAGTGATGGTCGAAGAAGGGCTGTTTGAACGCTTCCCGATGGATGCCGTGTACGGGCTACATAACTGGCCTGGGCTGCCGGTGGGGGTCGCGGCGGTACATGATACCGACGTGATGGCCGCGTTTGATATTTTCAGCCTGACGTTAACCGGTAAAGGCTGCCACGCGGCGATGCCGCACTTAGGCATCGATACGGTGCTGGCAAGCTGTCAATTGATCAGTCAACTGCAAGGGTTGGTGAGCCGCGAAACGCCACCGGATAAATCGGCGGTGCTGAGTTTTACCAGCATTAATGCAGGGGATACGTTTAATGTGATTCCCGAGCAGGTAGCGCTGCGTGGCACGCTGCGCTGTTTTGATATGGCGCTTAAGGAGCATTTAGAGGCGCGCTTTAAACAGGCGATTGCCAGCTTAGCCGAGTTTCACGGTTTAACCGTTGAGCTGGATTACCAGCGCTGCTACCCCGCTACCATCAATACCCCGGAGAATGCTCAACACTGCGCCGCGGTGCTGGAGCGTTTATTAGGCCAAGACAATGTAATCCGCAACCCGCCACCGAGCATGGCTTCTGAGGATTTCTCGTTCCTACTTGCCGAGCGGCCGGGGGCTTACATCTGGATGGGCAATGGCGAGGAGTCCGCTTCGCTGCATAACCCGCACTATGACTTTAACGACGCGCTATTACCACTAGGGGCGCGCTATTGGGTAGAGCTGGTAAGAGCGCTACTCGTCTAACTCATCATTATTATTTAACACGCGTTATTCGCTCTCTGATGCCCACTGGGTAGGGGAGCGTCTACGCCAAATATCGACACCGAACATAGCGTTTCGCCACTAACAAAACGCTTAGGGAGTTTAAAGATGTCCTTAACCATTACCGTTATCGGGCTTGGTCAAATGGGCGGCAATATGGCGCTTACTCTTAAAGCAGCAGGCTTTGCAGTCACGGGCAGCGATCTGTTTGAAGCCGCACGTTCAAGGCTCGGCGAGCTCGGCCTATCCGTCGCTGCTCCCGATGCCTTGCCCGCAAGCGATGTTTATCTGCTTTCATTGCCCACCTCTGATCATGTGCGTGAAGTGATTGAGCAATCACCAGGCCTGCTAACGCTGGCGCCGAAAGGCAGCGTAATTGTCGATACGTCAACTAGCGACCCCGCCGTGAGTCGTGAATTGGCCGAAAAAGTCACTGCCGCAGGCCTTCATTGGCTGGATGCTCCGGTAAGCGGTGGGCCCAAGGGTGCTGCCAGCGGTAAGCTGGGTATGCTGTTAGGCGGCGATGAAGCCACCATTGAGCGGGTAATGCCGATTCTGGAGGCGATGTCGGCCAAGCGCACCCATGTGGGCGGACCTGGTAGCGGCCACGTGGTGAAACTTGCCAATAATTACCTCTGTGCGGCCCACTTGCTGACCACCGCAGAAGCCGTGGCGATGGCAGTCAAAGCTGGCGTTGAACCCGCCGCCTGTTTGGCGGGCATCAATAGTGGCTCCGGGCGCAGCGCAATTAGCGAGGTGAACTTCCCCGAGTGGGTGTTGAGCGAGCGTTTTGACTCTGGCTTTACCACCGGCTTGATGCGCAAGGATCTGCGCTTGGCCCGGGACGCTGCTGAGCAACTGGGCATTCCGCTACCTCTGCTACAAGCCGTGGTCGATGCTTGGCACGAAAGCCCCGAACAGCCCACCGACAGCGACGACTTCAACCATATCACTACGCCGATTTTAGCCCGTGCCAGCCAAGCGGAGAGCAACCAATGAGCTCACTCAGCCAACGCGCCTGCGACCATCTTGCAGCACTACTGAAAGGCTTCGGTTTAGCCGCTGACACGCTGCTAAGCAACTGGGTTGATGGCGGTTTAGTCGCCGGAGAAGGCGAAGAGATCACCCTGATTAATCCTGCCACTGGTGAAGCGCTGATGAGCTATCGTGACGCTGGCGCTGGGCTCATTGAGCGAGCCACCCAAGCAGCACAGCGGGGCCAGCGTGAGTGGATGGCGCTAACCGCCAGCGAGCGTGGGCGGCGTATGAATGCCGCTTTACGCGGTTTGGAGGGCCATGAAGAGGCGCTGGCGCAGCTGGAAAGCGTTGTCGCAGGTAAGCCGATTCGTGACTGCCGGGCGGAAGTGGGCAAAGTGCGCGAGATGTTTGAGTACTATGCGGGCTGGTGCGATAAGCAGCACGGTGAAGTGATTCCGGTGCCTACCTCACATCTTAACTATGTGCGCCATGTTCCTTACGGCGTGGTGGGGCAGATTACCCCTTGGAACGCGCCGATGTTTACCTGCGCCTGGCAGCTGGCGCCGGCCATTGCCGCAGGCAACGCCGCCGTATTGAAACCTTCTGAGTTAACGCCGTTCACCTCGGTGGTGATTGCCAAGCTGTTGGAAGAGGGGGGCAAACGAGTGTCCCAAGGTCTGCCTAAAGGGCTGATCAATATCGTCAACGGGCTGGGCAAAACGACCGGCGCGGCGCTGACCGACCACCCCACCATCAGCAAATTGGTATTTGTCGGCTCGCCCCAAAGTGGGCGGATGATTGCCGAAGCGGGCGCGCGGCGGTTGGTGCCCAGCGTATTAGAACTGGGCGGTAAATCAGCCAATATTGTATTTGCCGATGCCAAGCTGGATGAAGCGGTAGCCGGCGCCCAAGCCGCCATTTTTGCCGCCGCTGGCCAAAGCTGTGTGGCGGGCTCGCGCTTATTAATTGAGCGCTCAGTGTTTGAGCAGGTCACCACCCGCTTGGCGCGTGCCGCGGAACAGATTGCGGTCGGTCTGCCCAGCGACGAAGCAACCCGCATGGGGCCGCTACAGAATCGCCGCCAATTTGAGCAGGTCACTCGCATGATTGAGGCCGCCGAAGCTGCAGGCGCGAGAGTGTTAACGGGGGGCAAACGTCCTGAGGGCTTATCTGACGAAGCTCAGGGCTACTTTATCGCTCCGACCGTGCTGGTTGATGTGACGCCGGAGATGGAGATCGCTCAGCAAGAAGTGTTTGGACCGGTATTGGTGGCCATGGCCTTTGATAATGAAGCCCAGGCCATTCAACTCGCCAACGAAACCCGCTTTGGTTTAGCCGGAGCCGTTTGGAGCCAGGATGTGGCACGAGCGCATCGTGTCGCCGGGCAGCTGCGTGCCGGCACGGTATGGATTAATAGCTATAAGGCAATCAGCGTCATGTCACCGTTCGGTGGCTTTGGCGATAGCGGTTTTGGCCGCTCCAGCGGCTTGGATGGCCTGCGTGAATATACCGTGCCGCAAAGTGTCTGGGTGGAAACCGCTCCAGAAGCAAGCGTCGCGTTTGGTTACGGCAGCGGTGTCGGCTGATCGATGACTGAGGCTGGGTCGCGAAACGCCTGCATCCAGCGTTGTAAATGGCGCAGTAGCAGAATACTGGCCTTGGGCTGTTGGCGGCCCACCCGTGTGACCATATGGGCGTGAGAGCGCTGAAATAGCGGGTTATCTACTGGGCGGGCAACGAGCGTGCCAACCTCTAAGTCATGGGCGACGGCAAAAGCAGGCAGCAGGGTAATGCCCATGCCACTGCGCACGTACTGGGCTAACACCACCATTGAGTTAGTGTTCATGGCTAGGCGTGGCGCAATCCGCGCCTGTTGAAAGGCTTGATCGACCATTTGGCGAACCCCGTGGCTGGGGTCCCACATGGCCATTGGCTGATCGCTAAGCTGGGTAAGCGTGAGCGGCGAGGTTTGGTTGGCTAAAGGGTGTTCCGGGGACAAGATCGCCATGAGTGGCTGAGGGCTAGAGGCCCAGAAACGCAATTGCGGGTGGGTTCGTTCGTGGAACATTAAGCCGATATGGCTATGGTTTTCGACCACCGCCTCAATAATGCCGGAAGTACCCGCAATATGAATATCAAGCTGGATACCCGCGTAAAGCTGGGTAAATTCATGCAGCGGGGAAGCCACTAAGTCACTGACAAAGCCTTCACCAACGGTGAGCGATATTTTGCCGGTTTCCATACGCTGGTAGGCTTCGAGTGAAGTGATAAAGCCTTCATCAAGCGCACCGCGGCGTTCACAGTACTCAAGCAGCATTTCACCTACCGGGGTAGGAGAAATGCCATCACGCTGGCGCTCCATAAGCGTTGCCCCCAAGGCTTCTTCCAGCAATGCAATTTGCCGGCTAACGGCCGAGGGAGCAATGTCTAAGCGCGCCGCTGCGCGCCGCACGGAGCCTGACTCCAGGGTAACGCGGAAGTACACTAAGCGCTGATGAGGTATGTCCATCGAAAGCTGTTATACCTCTGCTTTGGTGTAGAAAAAATTCATGTTAACTACACCGCTATCCTGTGCCAATCCTACAAATACTTAAGTAGTTTCTGCAGCTTGTTCATATCGGCTGAGTCGCCCACTAAGCGCACGCTGCCGTCCATCATGCCGTCAAGAAAAGCCTGCTGAGTTGGTTTTTTGAGCACTTTCAAGGCGGTATCCTGATCCCGGAAACGCAGCTCAAGGTCCAAGTCAACGGGCAGCCCTTTACTGGTACTGATGCTTTTCGGTGACATGCGATAGTGGCGGGCAATGCTTAGGTCTTCTGTAGCAATGCCCCAATCCAAGCCGCGCATACGCTCTAGCTGTTCACGAAAGCGCGGCTTGCGGCGCAGGGCACGTTTGAGCATTAAGCCCAGTAGCCACAGCGTCAGCTTGAGTTTCATTAGGAAACGGCGTCTTTAAGCGCTTTGCCGGGCTTAAAGGCGACATTTTTGCTGGCTGGGATTTGCAGCGGTGCACCGGTTTGCGGATTTTTGCCTGTACGAGCTGCGCGCGAACGTACAGTGAAAGTGCCAAAGCCGATGAGAGCAACATCTTCGCCTTTGGCGACGCTGTTGGTTATTTCATCCAGAATAACGTTTAGCACTTGGCCTGCTTTATCTTTAGACAGGTCGGCACTTTCAGCGATGGCAGCAGCGAGTTCAGGTTTGCGCATAAGGAATCTCCCTTTAATTAAACAATCGAACGTTAGATAAATAATCGAACGTACAGCAAGTGCATGTTGTTGGGTGCGTCACCATGATTAGGTTAGCTTATCTATCCTAGCCGTGAACGCTACGAAAATCAGCCTAGCAGCGCAGGCGCTGCTCTGGAAAGCTCCACTTTCCTTCTCACACAGTCGCCTGTCAACGCAAAACCAATCAAACGTCCGTCTTTATTTTCCGCCAAGGCGCTGATATTGCCGCTTTCACCTTCAATTCGCCAGCGTTCCGGCGTGGTTTGTGGAGGATAGGCAACCACGGGCAGCAGCGGTGTTTTTACAAGGATGGGCCAAGCACCAAAGCTCGCGGGAGTCGGGGTACCTGCAAGGGTTGCCGCCAGTGCTTTAGCGCTTGCTTGCAGCGGTTGTACATACATTGCATTAATACCCTCCACACAGGCGACATCGCCTAATGCGTAAATATCGGAGTGCGATGTACGCAAGTAGCGGTCAACCTGAATGCCGCTAGTCGATACCGTTAACCCTGCGGCTTCAGCCAGTGCTATGCGCGGCGTAAGGCCTGTTGCCATGAGTACGCAGTCAGCGCTGAGTGGTTCATCATTATTTAAATGCAAGACGGTATCTTTGCCGTGGCCTGACGCTATCGATTCAATCTTGCGGCCGAGGTGAAGATCGATGCCTGCCATACTAAAAGCATCACCCAAGGCAGTGCCTAGAGGCGCGGGCAATAAACGAGGCAATAGACTGACCTCCGGGGCGACGACGCTGACGTGATGGCCACCGGCATGCAGATCGTTAGCAAATTCACAGCCGACTAGCCCTGCACCAATAATCGCGACCCGGGCGGTATGGTGGCCTAGGGCGCTATGAAAGCGGCGGTAATCATCTAAATTATTAATAGTGAAACAGCGCGATGCCACGCTGGCAGCGATCTTAAAAGGCACCAATGGCGCAGCGCCAGTGGCTAATACTAAAGCGTTGTAACCGAACGCTTTGCCATTTTCCAAAAGGATTAATTTGTTATCCACATCCACAGCGCTCACCGGGGTGTGGGTAACTATCTGGGCGTTCAGCTCGTCACCCAGTTGTACGGCGCTACGCTGGGCTAGTTGGTTCGGCGTTAAACCTTTGGCAAAGCCGGTGGAGAGCAGTGGCTTACTATAGTCATCGCCGCTATCAGCGCTAATCAGCGCTATTGAGCGTTGGTCGCCCAGGCGGCGCAGGGCGCGGGCAAGGCCAATACCAGCCATGCCAGTCCCAATAATCACCAGCGCAGCATGTGACGAAGAGAGCTGTGTATGTGATGCGGACATGCGAACACCAAGAAAGTCGCTAAAGAAAGAGTCGCTAAACAGGGGCGTTAAAACAGGTTCGTTATAACAGAGCCGTTAAAAAAACCGCTGAGATAAAAGCCATTCAGAGCGCCATGTTACACTAGCAGCCCCGATTATTGGCTTGGAGAACTCGGTGACGCCTCCTGCTTCCCGGCAAGTACAGATATTCCCACGCTGGCGCCCTGTCTCGGCGGCGCGTCCGGCGATGAGTGCCCCCTGGTGGCAGTGGGTAGCCTCCACGGACTCGCTAACTGCTCGGTTAACCGCAGCAGGCGAGGGTAAGTCTTTCCGTGTGCGTCTATTACGCCAAGGGGTGGGCTGGCCGTTGCCAGATGAGGCTCAAGCATTGGGCATTAGGCCCAAATGTTACGCATGGCTGCGTGAAGTGGCACTCTGTTTAGATGATACCCCCTGGGTGGTGGCGCGCTCAGTTGCTCCGCTGACACAATTAAAAGGGCAGCGTTTGGAGCGTCTGGGTGAGCGGTCGCTAGGGAGTTGGTTATTTCAACAGCCAGATCTAGTACGTGGTCCCTTAGAAGTGACAAGGCATTCGGCTAACTTCGCGAGTCTGCATGATCTTAACAGCGAAGGACCCTGGGGAAGGCGCTCAGTGTTCCAGCATGGCGGACTATCGCTGTTAGTGCAGGAGCATTTTTTGCGGGCGATGGTGGATGAACTTGATTTGCCTTCGCGCTAGGCTAACGTCTGCATCTTATTTTTCGTGAGGTAAGCATGGATCGTTCACTGTTGCGGCCGAAGGGATTCGCTCGCGTGGCAGATTTTTTCCAACTGATGCGTTTGGATCGGCCAATTGGCACTTGGCTCTTAATGTGGCCGACGCTTTGGGCGCTGTGGATTGCTGCTGAAGGCGTGCCAGGCCGAAATGTGCTGCTCATTTTTGTGGCGGGTGTTTACGTCATGCGTGCAGCGGGATGCGTGGTTAATGATTACGCCGACCGGCATTTTGACGGCCACGTGAAACGCACTAGACACCGTCCGCTAGCCACTGGCCGTATTAGCGAAACCGAGGCGCAACTGCTGTTTATCGGGTTAGTGGCAGGGGCGTTTATTTTAGTGCTACTGACCAATTGGTTTACGGTGGCACTGTCGTTAGGCGGTGTGGCGCTGGCAATTATTTATCCGTTTATGAAGCGCTACACCCATTTCCCACAAGTAGTATTGGGGGCCGCGTTCTCATGGGCCATACCCATGGCATTTGGTGCCGTGTTGGGCCATGTCCCGCTAGAAGCATGGCTACTGTTCTGTGCCAACGTGCTATGGACAGTGGCATACGATACTCAGTACGCCATGGTCGATCGTGATGATGATCTGCAAATCGGCATCAAATCAACGGCGGTGCTGTTTGGTAGCGCCGATCGCTTAATGATTGGTTTGCTGCAAATAGCCACTTTAATGCTACTCGCCTTGGTTGGCTGGCGGATGGAGTTAGGTGGCTTTTTCTGGCTTGGGCTGGCTGCGATGGCAGCGACGTTTGTGCATCAACAGCGGTTGATTCGCCATCGTGATCGTGACGCTTGTTTCCAAGCGTTTCTCAATAATCACTGGTCGGGCCTGCTGATATTTGCCGGTATCGCGCTAAGTTGGTGGCCTACTGTTGGCTAATAGCTGCTATTGTCATGTAATTGTCATCAAGCCATGGTGTTATCGTCACTGACATGTCATTGAACTAGTTTCTTTGAGCAACTTTCTTTGAGCTTTTTTTCATTGAACACCGTGAGGCATTGGTATGACCGCCAAGACCGTTCTGATTGTCGATGACGAAGCGTCCATTCGCGAGATGATCGCAGTAGCGCTGGAAATGGCTGACTATCGCGTGCTTGAAGCGGATAACGCCCAGGATGCCCATGCCATATTGGTCGACCATCAGCCTGATTTAGTACTACTTGATTGGATGATGCCTGGCACCAGCGGCATTGAGTTAGCCAGACGCTTAAAGCGAGATGAAGCCACCGCTGAAATACCTATTATTATGCTCACCGCCAAAGGTGAAGAGGATAATAAGATCCAAGGACTTGAAGCAGGTGCTGATGACTACATCACGAAACCTTTTTCACCCCGTGAGCTGGTGGCACGTCTTAAAGCAGTACTGCGTCGGGCCACTCCTCGTGGCGTTGAAGATCCCATTGAGATTAACGGCCTGCTGCTGGATCCGGTGAGTCATCGTGTGAGTGCCCACGGCAAAGCGTTGGAAATGGGGCCAACTGAGTATCGGCTGCTGCAATTTTTCATGACCCATCAAGAGCGCGCTTACACACGCAGCCAACTGCTTGACCAAGTATGGGGTGGCAATGTGTACGTTGAAGAGCGCACGGTGGATGTACATATTCGCCGCTTGCGTAAAGCGTTAGGCGATGTGCATCAAAACCTGATTCAAACGGTTCGGGGCACCGGTTACCGTTTCTCTTCACGGGTATAAATGTGCGCTTATGGAGCCGTGAGCTGTGGCGCCTAGCGTGGCTAGCGACGGTAGGTCTTTGCTTGGGTTGGCTGCTAGGTTCGGCTGGCGTAGGGCTTTCGGCTGGGCTGGCAGTGTGTCTGTTTTATCATCTGCGTCAGCTGCGTGCCTTGTACCTTTGGTTAACCCTTCATCCCCAAGATGAACCTCCTGCCGCACGCGGTATGTGGGGCGAATTATTTGATCGTTTATATCGCTATCAAAAAAGTCAGCGCATTACTCAAAGCCGCCTACGCGCTACCTTAGCGCGCATTCAAGAGTCGTCAGAAGCGATGCGCGATAGCGTCGTTATGCTTGACCGCCATGGAGACCTTGAGTGGTGGAACAGTGCCGCGACCGAGATGCTTGGGCTGCAGACTGCCCATGATCGTGGCCAGCACATTACCAACCTGCTGCGAGACCCAGGCTTTATTGGTTATTTTAATGGCCGCAACTACAGTGAGCCGCTAACGCTAACGTCGCCGATTGATGAGCGGCGTATTCTGCAGTATCAAATTACCCTTTACGGTGACGACGAACGCTTATTGATGGCGCGGGATATTACCCGCCTGCATCGCCTAGAGCAGATGCGTCGCGATTTTGTCGCCAACGTATCCCATGAGTTGCGTACCCCCCTCACAGTGCTTTCCGGTTATTTAGAAACCTACGGTGATCTTGCTGATCAGCTTCCGCCACGGTTAGGTAGAGGCATTAACCAAATGCAGGAGCAGACGCAGCGAATGCAGAATTTGGTGAATGATTTATTACTCCTGTCACGCTTAGAGATTGACCAGGGCGGCAAGGATCATCATCCGATGTCGCTCGGCACCTTACTGCAGAGTGTGTGTGATGATGCGTTAGCCCTTTCACATCAGCGCCATAGCATTACCGTTGAGCTGGGGAGTGATGCGCGCTTACTAGGCAGTGAACAGGAAATTCGCAGCGCTGTTTCTAATCTCGCTTTTAATGCCGTTCGCTATACGCCCCCGGGTAGTCATATCACGTTGCGTTGGAGTGTTAATGCTGCGGGTAGTGGCTGTATTGCCATTGAAGATGACGGAGAAGGCATTGATCCGGTACATATCCCTCGCCTAACCGAGCGTTTTTACCGAGTTGATAAAGGCCGTAGTACTGCAACGGGCGGCACCGGGTTAGGCTTGGCGATTGTAAAGCATGTCCTGCTGCGTCATGACGCCCAGCTACAGATTGAGTCCCATCCAGGCAAAGGAGCATTATTTCGCTGTGTTTTTCCCGCTTCGCGTATTCGCCAGCCCTGAAAAAGACGCCTTCGCATAATAGTTGTAGAAGTGTGCAATATTGGCATATAAGATTGGTAAAACATTACTCATGTGCCATTTTTACACAGCCCGTAGCCGCATTTAGAGCCTAGAAAGGTTTTAAAACCTCATTGTTTTTATTAAATAAGTTATTGAAAAATAAGTAATTTATATTTTTATGTGTGTTTTGGCATGGCTGATGCAATGAATATAAGTAAGTAAGAGAGACGACCGCAGGAATTGCTGGCTACTGGTTAGCCCTTCTTTCTTAATTAAGCGGTACTAACAGCGATCGGAGGTGGAATATGATGTCCAAGGAACTTCTCAAGAAAGCTGGCATTTTAGGTGTAACGTTTGGCTTGTTGGCTAGCCCATTAGCATTTGCTGATACGACTGACCACTCTTCAATCGAGCAAAATCAAGATTCACATGTAGATGAAGATGGAGCTAGCACTCAGTCGACAGGTAGCACTGATTCAGGCAACTATGATAGCGATGATCTAACGACCGATCATGGTACTCAAGGACCAGATGCTGTCGATGATCCAGAATCAACAGACATGAGCGGTGACGCAGAATACACCCCTGAAGATGTTGTTGAAGAGAATAGCGCTAGCTAATTCTATACAGTTTGAGATATCGAAATGTGCTTCTTCAATGGATGACGAAGCTACAAACAGGATGTTTCAAACAGGGATGTTGAAATGATTCAAGGATGAATCAATAGGCAATCAAAATGTTAGTCAGGGTTAATTCCAAGGTTGGAGTCCCGCACAAGGATTGGAAGCTAACGTTAGTTATTACCTATCAGCAGTTCTGATATCGGGCCCCGCTTAGGCGGGGCCTAATTTTTTGCTGTCTATTAATTTACTTAGCTGCTTTTCGCAAATACTCACCTACTCTTCTTACCTTAACCCACCTTAACCCACCTTAGCCAACCGTAGTAACAGTAATATTAATAATTACGTGTGTATCAAAATGACACAGGCAATATTGCGCATGTGTCATTAGTGCACAAGTATTTAGCTTGCTTTTATTTTATGCGGTGTAATATTGTGCGCAATATTTATTACTCAAGCTATTGATAAAAATGATTTTAATTTTTATTTGACCAAGTTGGCACTTTTTATGCCATGTCAGGATACGGAAGAGTATGAGACAGAATAGCCATCCATGATGGCGCTTCTTCCCCAACGCCAGCGGTATCACAGTATCTTGGAGTAAAATATGATGATTAATATACTTCTTAAAAAAGTAGCAGTAGCGGCACTTTCCTTTGGTTTATTAGCTAGCCCACTAGCATTCGCAAATCTTTCCATTAAAGCGAACCAAGATCTGACAGTGAATGATGAGCCTATCCAAGCACAATCTCAGCGGTCAAGTGATCAAGCTGTTTTTAGCCCTGACGAATTAAAGTACGATGAAGGTGATTTTCCAAAGGTTATTGAGGCAGAATCAACGCGCACCAGTGATCACATCAGCTATCAGCCGAAAGATTTGCAGCGAGATAATATTTTTAGAAACGTTCGGTAACAAAAGTTTGCAATTTTGACGAAATATATTACGATGTGGGTGTGAGCTAAACATGTAGTTGCATGTCACACCGTTAGGGATGCATAAGGATTCAAGGAATGAATCGATAGACAATCAGAACGTTAGTTAGGGTTAAATTCCAGGGTTGGAATCCCGCAAAAGGAGAGGAAGCTAGCGTTAGTTATTGTCAAAAATTGTGTTATTGGACCCTGCTTATGCAGGGTCTAATTTTTTATGGCTAACAAAAAGTAGCTTAAATAACAAACTGGTAATGATGAATATGGTGGGCCGTTCTACTTCAGGTGAGTGCCGATAGCGCCTCGGTAGTGCGCATCCCACATCAATACGGCACCCGCCACAGCGCCGGGTAACAGAAATAAATTCGCCAACGGAATCCAGGTGATCAAGGTGACTAACCCTCCGTAGGTAAGACTCTGCCACCAGCGCTTGGCTAAGCGCTGCCGCATATCGGCAAAGGTCACTTTATTGTTATCCATTGGGTAATCCAGGTAAGTAATCGCCATGATCCAAGCAGAGAACAGCCCCCACAGCAGTGGCGCAAATAGATTGAGCCCAGGAATCCAGCTGATCACGAACAGCGCTGCCGCGCGGGGAAGAATGTAGGCGAGTTTAACGAACTCACGACCGATGGCATCGATCGCCGTTTTGGTAAGGTTGCGGTCATCAACAGGTTCTCGGCCCGTGGCTTGAATTTCCACCTTGGCGGCCAAAAAGCCATAAAAAGGCGCGGCGATTAAGCTGGTCACCAGCGTAAAAGTGAAAAACACCACCACCAACAGGCTGATAACAAACAACGGCCAGATAAGCCACGATAGCCAATCAAGCCAAGTAGGCACCATGTCCATCCACTTGCTTAACCAGCCTTCGAAGCGGGTGAACACAAAGCTGAACATGCTGGCATAGACAATCAAGTTGACCAGAATAGGCAGAAAAACATAGCGTCGCATGCCCGGCTGATACACACAGCGGGTACCTCGGCTTAGCGCAGTGACAGCGTCCAGCATAGTGGGTGAACTCCTTGTGATTCCAACGTCCAGGCGGTTTACAACCTGGACGTATTGCAGGAGGAAACCCCAACCAGGTCAAGGCTTTTTTAGCACCTTCGGATCCAAGCTGTCGGTATCGCTGTGGCGAATATCGAGTCCTTTGACCAGATAGACCACATACTCTGCAAGGTTATCGGCATGGTCGCCTACCCGTTCCAACGCGCGCAGAACCCACATAATACTGAGTACCGAGGTGATTGAGCGCGAGTCTTCCATCATAAACGTCATTAACGAGCGCATAGCGCTGCTGTATTCATCGTCTACCAATGCATCCTCACGTACGACCTGCATCGCAAGGTCGGTATCAAAGCGGGCAAAGGCAGTAAGCGCATCGCGCAGCATTTTGCGAACGTGTTCGCTGATATGGCGAACTTCGACCAAGCCACGAATCGTTTGCGTGTTTTCGCTCAAAAGCAGGGCATTGCGGGCGATTTTGCTAGCCTCATCGCCAATCCGCTCAAGATCCGAGGTAGCGCGAATAACCGCCAGCACTAAGCGCAAATCAGAAGCCGCAGGCTGGCGACGCGCTAGTACGCGTGTACATTCATCGTCAATTTGTAGCTGCAGGTCGTTAACCTGACGATCGTTGTCACGCACTTGCTCTGCCAGACGGGTATCGCCTTCTAGAAGGGCAAAGACAGCATCCTGTACCTGCTTTTCCACCAGACCGCCCATGGTCATCAGGTGGGTTTTCAGCTCTTCCAGCTCCTGGTTGAACTGGCGAGAGATATGCTGGCTGTGGGTATCGCTCGTAATATCCATGGAGCACTCCTGACGTTTCAGTCGATTGGGCCTAAGTGACGCGGCCGGTGATGTAGTTTTCGGTACGTTGTAAACGAGGGTTGGTGAACACTTGGTCGGTAGGGCCGTACTCCACGAGTTCGCCTTGGTGCAAAAAAGCGGTGTAATCGGATACGCGTGCTGCTTGTTGCATATTGTGGGTAACGAGCACCAACGTCAGCTGCGACTTAAGGTTGCGTATTAACTCTTCAATTTTCAGCGTTGAAATGGGGTCTAGTGCTGAGGCTGGTTCGTCGAGCAGCAGTACATCGGGCTGTACCGCTAAGGTGCGGGCGATAACCAAACGCTGCTGCTGACCACCAGAAAGCTGCCAAGCTGAACGGTGCAGGCGGTCTTTCACTTCATCCCATAGGGCGGCTGACGTTAACGCCCACTCAATAATGTCGTCGCGCTTACGCTTAGGCAGGCGCTGCTGCAAACGCAGGCCAAACGCGACGTTTTCATAGATCGACATGGGGAAGGGGTTGGGAGTTTGAAATACCATGCCAACCCGCCGCCGTAGTTCAGTGACATTCATTTGCGGATCGTGAATATCATGCCCTTCCAACGCAATATGACCGCTATGAGCCACCGACTCATTGAGGTCATGCAAACGGTTAATGGCTCTCAACAGCGTAGATTTACCGCACCCGGACGGTCCAATGAACGCCGTCACACGATGGCGCGGAACGCTAAGGGTTAAGTCGCGCAACGCCGTTTTCCCCGCATAAGCGAGGCTAAAGCGATCAATACTTAAGCAGCAGCGGTCATCCGCAAAGTGCGTCACTGGTGCCTGAGAGGTATTCGTTGAATGTAATGGTGCTAGCATTCGCTTCCCCGTTGACGCCTAAGATAATGACGTAGAAATATGGCAGTTAGATTAAGCACCAGCACAATTAACACTAAAAGTAGCGCCGTGGCGTAAACCAACGGGATCGCGGCTTGCACATCTTCACCATGAAAGGCGGTATCAAATAAATGATAGCCGAGGTGCATGAACTTGCGCTCTAAATGGAGATAGGGAAATTCACCGTCTACCGGCATTTGTGGCGCGAGTTTGGCGACCCCCACCAACATTAGCGGTGCGACCTCTCCTGCTGCGCGAGCAATGGCTAAAATCACCCCGGTTAGCATGGCGGGGGCGGCCATCGGTAGCACAATGCGAGTGAGCATTTCCAAACGGGTAGCACCTAGTGCCACGGCGCCCTCGCGCTGGGCCTCTGGAATGCGCGCCAGACCCTCTTCGGTTGCCACAATCACTACCGGTAGGGTAAGTAGCGCAAGCGTTAATGACGCCCATAGCAGGCCGCCTGTGCCAAAGGTAGGTGAGGGCAAAGTATCACTGAAGAACCACTCATCAATCGAACCGCCAATGCCATACACAAACACCCCTAAGCCAAATACCCCATACACAATGGACGGCACGCCGGCGAGATTACGCACGCCAATGCGAACAAAGCGAGTTAACCGACCTTGGTGGGCGATTTCATTCAGGTAAATAGCCGCCAGTACCCCAAAGGGGGTGACCATCACCGACATTAAAATCACCATTAGCACGGTGCCAAAAATCGCAGGCCACACGCCGCCGCCGGTATTGGCAGCACGCGGTCCTTCGCTCAAAAACCGCCAGACGCCTTCGCCCCAAGCATGGGTTTTCTGCCACCACGCCATGGCATTAGGTGCTTGAGCACTCAGTACATTAGTTAACGGCAGGCGGAGAGTTTGACCATTGGCCGTGGAAAGCAGCAGCTGGCTATCCGGACGCTGATTGATGGGGAGAGCCAGTAAGGTCGTTAAATGCCGCCAGGCGGCTTCACCCTCCCAGCGCTGGTCGGCCTGTTCAATGGCGGCTAAACGACCGATAAAATCACCCCAGGGAGTGCGCTCTAGGCGAATAAGATCCACCGGATGGCTACGCTCGGCAATTTCTTCAATAGCCACCCAACGCCAGCGCGCCCCATCTATATCCTGGTTGCCGGTAAAGTACAGGCGTTCATCGCCTTCCTGCTGGGGCAGTGCTACCTCACGCACGGTTTGACCAGCGAAGGTTTCACCAGAGTTTAGCGTGACCTGCTCCAGGTTGGCAGGCCAGAAGTGGCCTAGCCCACGCACCACCAGCAGCGTCAGTAAGGCACCGAGCATTAGCAATGAGAGCGCTACGCTGGCGGCGCATAGCCAAGGCCACAGGCTATTGAGCCAGTCAAAGTGTAACCGGCGGGAAGAGGCACTGGCCGAACGGTCGTTCATGAGGTGCCTCCCATATGGCGATACCGGCGCCGCAAGCGTTGGCGAACGACCTCGGCTAAGGTGTTGACCAGGAATGTAAAGATAAACAGCACCAGCGCCGCCAAAATCAGCAGGTGATAGGTCAAGCCGCCGGGAGCAGCCTCAGGTAACTCAATGGCGATCGCCGCCGCCATTGAGCGCATTCCTTCAAAGGGGCTGGCGCTAAATAGAGCGGTATTACCGCTGGCCATCAACACAATCATGGTTTCGCCAACCGCCCGTCCGGCACCGATCATCACCGCTGAAAAAATGCCGGGTCCTGCCGCCGTTAGGGCGACCCGCCAGAGTGCCTGCCAGCGGCTAGCACCAAGTGCTTGGGCGCCTTCGATTAACGTAGTGGGCACATCAGACAGGGCATCCTCTGCCAGGGAGTAAATACTCGGGATCACCGCAAAGCCCATTGCAATACCGACAATCATTGCATTACGAGTGGCATAGTCCATGCCAAAGCGCTGGTCGAGCAACTGACGCAGATCACCTCCTAGCCACTGCTGCTCTATCCATGGGGTGATCCATAGCGCTAGCGCCACCATTAGCGCTAGCCAAGGTACTAGCCAAAGTCCTGCCCATGAGAGTGGCAAACGGCGGCGCAGCCGTGCTTTTGTAAGCTGCCACGCTAATCCAGCCAGTCCGGCACTTAACGGAAGCCAAATAATCAGTGCCAGGGCGCTGGCCAGGTGGCGTTCTACCCAAGGCGCCAAAATAAGCCCAGCAATAAAACCCACCACCACGCCGGGAATAGCTTCCATCATTTCTAACGTCGGTTTGATGCGAGTGCGAAGGCGGGCTGACATAAACAGCGCTGAATAAATCGCAGCGCCTAAGGCGATGGGGATAGCGAACAGCAGCGCTGCTAGCGCAGCTTTTAAAGTACCCCATGCCAAGGGAGAAAGCTTTGCCAGCGCCAGAGTGTCGCCTATGGCAAGTAGTGGTAGCGTTTCCCACACCAAAAAAATGCCGATCGCAAGAATTGCGAGCAGCACGCCGATTCCGCCAGCGGTAATTAAACCCGTGGCCACGCGATCTTTTAGCAGACGCAGTGGCTGCCGGGGAGTGGTTAACCGTGGTGGGATCATATCGCTATCATTGGGAAACCTGGGCGATTGCAGTCAAGGCCATTCAGCATAATAAGTCTCCTTACCCTAAAGTGCTTTTATGACAATAAGATGACAGGCTAAGGCATTTAGTTAATAGGTGTCTGCCATATTTGTTGTTCTTTGAGTACCTCAGGTGCCAAAGGCACAAAGCCTGCCGCACGGGCAATCTGTTGACCCTCTGGTGACATAATGAGTGCCAATAGTGCTTGTTCAGCAGGCGGCAGTGCTTCGCCAGGCGGCAGGTTAACGTAGAGATAGAGATAGCGCGACAGCGGGTAGTCACCGCTTTGGATAGCCGCCTCGTCGGGCGGTGTAGCGATACCATTGTCGTTATACAGGCTAACAGCATGTACCGCTGGGGTAAGGTGATTGTATCCCGCATAGCCCATGGCATTAGCAGACTCCCCTACCGCCGCAACCACGGCTGATGAACCAGGGTGCTCGCTGATATCGTTACGAAAATGACCGCCACACAACGCCCGCGCTTGAAACAATCCGTGGGTGCCCGACGCTAGATTACGCCCATGCAGCGCAATAGTGCCGAATGCCCAGTCACGGGTTGCTGGGAGTTGATTCCAGCGCCTGATGGGGGCTTCAGCGCCGCAAGCAAGTGAGGTTGAGAAGATGGCATCGACCTGTTGGCGTGTCAGCACGCGTAATGGGTTATGGCGATGGACGACGACAATCAAGGCGTCACGGGCAACCTTTAATTCTAGCGGGGGATAGCCATAGCGTTCAATAAAGTTATCGCGCTCAGCCGCCGTCATAGGCCTGGACATCGGCCCAAGCCGGGTGGTGCCTGCCATCAGTGCAGAAGGTGCACTGGCGGAGCCACCCGCTTGAAATTGCAGCGTTACGTTAGGGTAGTGGGTAGTTAATGTTTCCCCCCAGCGCAACATTAATCCCGCCATGGTGTCAGAGCCAACAGCGCCTAAGGTTCCACTAATGTTTTGCGTTTGCCCCCAGGTCAGTGGGCATACCAGTAGCAGTAACATCATTAACCCGCGCAATAAAAGGCGTTTTATAGCGAGAGATGTGCCCTGGTTATTAGCAGAAGAATTTGCAAGAGTATTCAAACGCGCGTCCTCTTATGGTTAACTAAATCCATCCAGCAGTGTTGCAGCGCAGCAATGCCCACCGTCAACGTTTATCTCCGCGACGTTTACAACAATAAACTGATAAAGCGACTAACCCATGACTCTTCTGGAAACCGATTTGGACGACGTACCGGCTCCCCAAGGCCAGCTCACCTTAAAATTACTGGCTTCACGCCAAGATACCAATCTTTATGGCGATATACCCGGTGGTTGGCTGGTAAATCAAATGGATCAGGCGGCTGAGCTTGCTGCCGGGCGAGAAGCGGGTGGCCGTACCGCGACCGTGGCGATCGAGGCAATGGACTTTTTAAGCCCGGTACGCGTGGGATCCATGGTCAGTGTCTACACCCAGGTGCAGGATATTGGTCACAGTTCGATCAAAATAGAGGTGGAAGTATGGGTAAGACCACCTCATGGGCAACGCATTGAGGAGCGTCAAAAAGTCACTGAAGCGCGTTTTGTCATGGTCGCATTAGATGATAATGGCCGCATCCGGGCAGTGCATAGTTAACCAAGAGTGAAAGTAATGACTTATTAAAGGACTTGCTTTGTTCTCTAAACAGCAAAAGGGCGCATAATGCGCCCTTTTGCGTTATTGACAGTCTGGGTTTACTGTCTAGTTAAGCACCAACGCTGTCACGGCTCTTCAGGTATGCGTATTCGCCTACATCACTAAACGGACGCAGTACTTTCTGGAACGCTGAGTAAGACTCGAACACCCGGCGGGAGTCTTCGTCGTTATCCACTTGGCGCTGAATGACTTCCTTTGAAGAAGCATAGAGGGCTTCCATAACATCTTCAGGGAAGGTGCGCAGTTGAACGCCATGCTCATCGACCAGTGTTTCTAGCGCTTGAGCGTTGCGGTAAGCAAACTCGCTGATCATCGCCATGTTGGAGGCGCGAGCGGCTTCACGAATGACGTCTTGCAGGTCTTCCGGCAGCGCGTTCCATGCATCCAGGTTAATCGTGCCTTCCAGCACCGCCGTGGGCTCGTTCCACACCGAGGTGTAGTAGTAGTCAGCCACTTGGTGTAGACCGAACGCCATATCGTTATAGGGGCCTACCCAGTCAGCCGCATCCAGCACGCCGGTTTGCAACGAGGTAAAAATATCGGAGCCAGGCATGTTAACGGTAGTCACGCCGATAGCGTTCATCGCTTCGCCGGCTAAGCCAGGCAGACGAAGGCGGATGCCCTGCATATCGTCGAGGGAATTGATCTCTTTTTTAAACCAGCCCGCCATTTGTGTGCCGGTATTACCAACAGCAAAAGGCTTCAAGTTGTGCTTGGCGTAAATGTCATCCCACAGCTCTTGGCCGCCGCCATGGTATAACCAAGCGTTCATTTCGGTGGTATTCATGCCGAACGGTACGGCCGTGAAGAACTGTGATGAGGCGACCTTACCACGCCAGTAGTAGGATGCGGAGTGACCCATTTCAGCCGTGCCTGCAGCGACGGCATCAAATACTTCCATCGCGGGAACCAGCTCACCCGCACCGTGCACACGGATCTGCATGCGGCCATTGGAGAGCTGCTCAACCCGGCGGGCGAAGTCGTTCGCACCCGTGCCTAAAGCAGGGAAGTTTTTTGGCCACGAGGTGACCATGTCCCAGGTGTAGGTGTCTTGGGCGCGCGCACTTGCAGTGGTGACAAAGGGGGCGGCAGCGACACCGGCGGCACCCAGGCCGACGGTTTTAAGAAAGTTACGGCGTTGCATGGCGAGCAAGACTCCGGAAATTATAGGATATTTTTGTCAGCGCGCTGGAAAGCGCAGTGTCCGTTCGCCAGTATGCGCTAAGCAGGTTTTAATCGGCAAGCCATTGAACTCAACGCCCGTGAGTAAACCGCTTTAAAGTGGCGTCAGCTTAGCAAAACCAAGTACCAGCCATTTAACCCCTTCGCCCTCAAAGCTCACCTGTACGCGGGCACGAGCGCCTTCACCCTCTGCGTTAAGAATGATGCCTTCGCCGAATACCGGGTGCTCGACGCCTTGGCCAACGTGCAAGCTAGGCAAATCGCCACTGCTTTCGACGCTTTGCTGGGCGAAAGAGTGTCGCGAAGCGGTGACCGGAAGTGAAATATGCCCGCGCAGGCGGACTTCTTCGAGCAAATGTGGCGGCAGCTCACGCAAAAAGCGCGAGGGGCGCGGAAACACCTCTTTGCCGTGCAAGCGTCGTGTTTCGGCGTGGGTGAGGTAGAGCTTCTGCATAGCGCGGGTAACGCCCACATAGCAGAGCCGCCGTTCCTCTTCGAGCCTGCCGGGTTCTTCAAGAGACATCTTATGGGGAAACAGTCCCTCCTCAACGCCCGCAATAAATACCACTGGAAACTCCAGGCCTTTGGCGGAGTGCAGCGTCATTAACTGAACGCTGTCTTCAAACTCTTCGGCTTCGTGGTCGCCAGCGTTAAGCGCCGCTTCAGAAAGAAACGCTTCCAACGCCGCCATGCCTTCGCCCGCTTCAGGCGTTTCAAACACATCGCCTTGAGTAAAGGCGCGGGCGGCGGTGACCAGCTCTTCGAGGTTTTCCACCCGTGCTTGGCCTTTCTCACCGCGCTCGCTTTTGTGGTGCTCAATCAAGCCGGTATGCACCGTAACGTGATCGATAATTTCGTGCAGCGCCATGCCTGCGGCGTCGTTATCCAACTGTTCAATCAGGTTGGCGAAGGTTTGTACTGCATTGGCCGCACGACCTTTCAAGGTGCCATCGTGTATCGTATCGTGAAGTGCCTGCCACAATGGCACGCCTTGCTCACGGGCACGCAGGCGGACAATCTCCACGGTGCGCGTGCCGATGCCACGTGTGGGCACGTTAATGACTCGCTCCAGCGAGGCATCATCATCGCGGTTGAGCAGCAGGCGTAAATAGGCCAAGGCATTTTTGATTTCCAGACGCTCGTAGAAGCGGTGCCCACCGTAGATACGGTAGGGCATACCTTGGCGAATCAGCGTCTCTTCAAGCAGCCGCGACTGGGCATTGGAGCGGTAGAGAATCGCAATATCCCGTCGATTAAACCCTTCGTCGACTTTCTCTTTAATGGTATCAACGATATAGCGCGCCTCTTCTAGGTCGTTAAACCCGCCGTAGATTGAGATCGGCTCGCCTTCAATGCCGTCGGTCCATAGGTTCTTACCCATTCGCTCGCTGTTGTGGCTAATCAGCGTGTTGGCAGCTTCTAGAATGGCGCTGGTAGAGCGATAGTTCTGCTCAAGACGTACGGTATGGGTGTGCGGAAACTCTTGTTCAAAGCGGCTGATATTTTCTACTTTGGCGCCGCGCCAGCCGTAGATCGATTGATCGTCGTCACCCACCGCGGTCATCGGTGTCTTCATGCCGGTGAGCAGTTTTAACCAAGCGTATTGCAGCGTATTGGTGTCCTGAAACTCATCCACCAGTACGTGACCAAAGCGCTCCTGATAGTGATTTAACAGCGCCGGATTGTCGCGTAGCAGCTCTAAGCTTCTCAGCAGTAACTCGCCAAAGTCGACAAGACCACCCCGCTCGCAGGTTAACTGGTAGCGCTCGTAGAGCTCGACCATCTGCCCCATATAGGCATCGCCCGCCACATTGACCTGGTGCGGGCGCAGGCCTTCTTCTTTACAGCCGGAAATAAAGTGCTGCACCTGGCGTGGCGGGTAGCGCTCGTCGTCAATGGAGTAATCTTTCAGCAGCCGTTTAACCAGCCTTAGCTGGTCGTCAGAATCGATGATTTGGAAGTGCTGAGGCAGCCTGGCATCTTGCCAGTGGGTGCGCAGCAGGCGGTGGGCGATGGAGTGAAAGGTACCGACCCATACGTGGCGCATTGAGAGGCTAAGCAGCGCTTCAAGGCGCGTGCGCATCTCTTTGGATGCCTTATTGGTAAAGGTCACCGCCAGTAGCGCGTAGGGTGAGAGGCCTTCGGCCTGCATCAGCCAGGCGATGCGATGAACCAGCACGCGGGTTTTACCCGAGCCTGCGCCCGCGAGCACCAGCAGATTACCTTGGGGGGCGCTCACTGCTTCGCGCTGGGCGGAGTTGAGCTGATCGAGAATCGCCGTGACGTCATCCATAGTAGCCGCTGCCGGATCAAAAAATAGGCGGCCAGTTTAGCACAGCCAGTGAACTGGCTGTGTATACAGGTTAACGATTAAGGCTCTTCAGGAAAGCGCAGCGTATTAAGGCTCTTTTTAACCGCTTTAAGCTGTTCGGCGAGCTTTGGCCCACGGGTTTTGGCGACGCCTACGGCGAGTACATCAATAAGTACTAGGTGGGCAATACGCGAGCTAAGCGGCGTGTAGATTTCGGTGTCTTCGTGAACATCGATATACAGCGGCAGGCTGACTTCTTCGGCCAACGGCGAGCCGCTAGGGCATAGGCCAATCACGGTAGCACCGGCCTCACGGGCTAAGCGCACGCTAGCGACCAGTGCTTTCGTGCGTCCGGTTTGTGAAATGGCCACCACCACATCACCCTCTTTCAAGGTCACTGCCGACATATTCTGCATATGCGGGTCGGCATAGGCCGAGGTGGAAATCTGTAGCCGGAAAAACTTGTGCTGGGCATCAAAGGCCACCGCACCAGAAGCACCAAACCCATAGAACTCAACGCGGTTAGCCATCGCCAAAGCGTTAACCGCCCGGCCTAAGGAGTCGTTATCCAACCGGTCGCGTACCGAAAGCAGTGTGCCGACGGTAGAGTCAAAAATGCTGTGGGAAAACTCAGCAACGGAGTCGCTGTCGTTCATGGAGAATTGTGCGAATTGACTGCCGCTAGCCAGCATTTGCGCTAGCTGTAGCTTGAAATCTTGGAAGCCATTGCAGCCCAAGGCACGACAAAAACGCACCACCGTGGGTTCGCTGACTTTCGCTTCCGTAGCCAAATCCACAATACGCATGTGGATGACCTCATCGGGGTTGCGCAGTACAAACCGCGCCACTTTTTGCTCGGAGCGTCGAAAGTGCTCCATGCGGCGTCTCATTTCATCGAACAGGGCGCGACTCACGTTCAGCTCCTTGGGTGCTCAACCAACAGGTATTCAACAGTACGTCAATATACAGTCGTTTGAAACGACCGTTTCTGTCTGTCTGCTCATTTCTATCTGTTCATTATTATGTTTTTACGTTTCTTTAACACTGATGAATACAGTATGCCTCAATGAGTGGATAGGGCCACTAACTATTGGGCAGGGTGACGCCAGCGTTTAAAGGCCGTTAGACAATTTTTTTATGATTAGTCATCATTTTGTCAAGTAGGTTATAGTAATAAGTGAAGTGCCGCACTGCATCATAACAGTCGTCACCGATGCAGGTGGACGGAGGCATATTCACCTGGAGGAACGTCGATCATGAGAAACGTCGAACGCATCACCTCGGTTAAAAGCGAATTGCTCGACATATTTATGAGTCTACAAGTGGATGAGCATGAACAACGCCAACGCAGCGCTGCCCAGCGTAGCTTAAGAGCGCGGCGGGGTATTGAGCTGCATCGGGAATTCCAGAAATTGTCGCGGGATATCGCCCCCTTGCCCGATGAAGAGCGGCAAGAGAGCGAATTACACTAACATTAGCCTGGTGACGCATACTCGCCCTGCTATTTAGCAGGGCTGAAGTGGATTAACGTCGGCTTTTATCACTATCGCTAAGTTTCAAACTCGGCCTTATAAGAGTCCGGTAATGAACACCGCGATAACCCCAGCGGGCGCTACATAGCGCGCGATGATGTTCCATACGCTCACGCCCGTGGCTGAAAGCCCTAGCTCGGCTTCAACGCTCTCCCGCTTCAAACACCAAGCCACAAATACGATGGCGCCTAACCCTGTTAGCGGCAGTAGAATTTTGCTGGTAAAGGTATCCAAGAAGTCGAAAATATTGAGGCCGAAGAACAGTACTTCTGCCCAAACGTTAAATGACAGCAGCGCCGCTACCCCTAATAGCCAAACCGCACAGCCACTCACCAGTGTTGCTATAACGCGGGACATCGATGTGCGCTCTTCAAGCATTTCAACCGCAGGTTCTAGTAGTGAAATGGCTGACGTTAGTGCAGCGAAGGTTAATAGCAGGAAGAACATTAAGCCCAAAATCGTACCACCCGCCATATTACCGAACGCCAATGGTAGGGTAACAAAGATCAAGCCAGGCCCTTCGCCCGCACTTAAGCCATTGGCAAACACAATCGGGAAGATCGCCAGACCGGCGAGAAGCGCAATGGCGGTGTCCAGAATAATGACCGTACGTGCGGTGCTAATCAGGTTAACGTCTTCACCGAGGTAAGAGCCGTAAGCCATCATAATGCCCATACCCAGCGACAGGGTGAAGAAGGCTTGCCCCATGGCCGCCAGTACTACGCCGCCGGTTAACGCGCTCCAGTCAGGTCGGAACATAAAGGCTAGTGCTTCACCGAAATAGCCACTGGCGACACCATAGCCGACCAGTACTAACATCAACACGATAAGCGCGGGCATCATTAAGCGAGCAGCGCTCTCCAGCCCTTTAGTCACCCCGCGTGCCACAATGCCCACGACTAATACCATAAAGGCGGTATGCCACAGCAGAAGCGTAGTAGGGCTGGCCAGCATCCCGCCAAACAGCTCACCAACACTATCGGCATCTTGACCATTAAAAGTGCCGATCACCGAGCCTAGGGTGTAGTTGAGCGACCAGCCGCCAATCACACTATAGAAAGAGAGGATTAAAAAGGCGGCTAACACACCGCTAGCGCCCACTAATGCCCAGGCGGGAGTTTTGCCATGCTGGGCCGCTAAATCTGCCATGGTGTTGATCGGATTCTTCTGACCACGACGGCCAATCATCCATTCTGCGACCAGAATAGGCAAACCCACCAGCGCGACACAGGCAAGATAAACCAAAACGAACGCAGCACCGCCGCTATCGCCTACCATATAAGAAAAACGCCAAATATTACCTAGCCCAACCGCTGAACCAGCGGCGGCCAGCACAAAAGTCATCCGCGATGACCACTGTGCATGCGCAAGTTTTGCCATGACACACCTTCTTTTAATCAGTTGTAATGAGTTTTTCGGTGCGATACACCTTTTTTTCGGAAAAATGCGTCGTTGTTAGCACCTTTTTCCGAAAGTAAGCGCAATTTATCTGATCAATAGGCTGCATGCCAGTTAGCTCACCTAAAAAGGTGGGCTAAAATAGCTGGCTTTGCTTTTCACCGGCGAAGGGTGCAAGAGGGGGTAGCGGTGTCTGTTCTCCCAGCGCGTTATAGAGTAAACGGGCCATGTGAGGAGACTCCCGATTATCAGCAGTATGCACAAATAAGAAAGGGGTTTTCCCCTGACTTATCCACAGTTTTAGACGGGCTTTCCAAGCAGTGAAGTAGTTGCTGTTAATCGTTTTGTCAATATGGCCAATGAAGCGAATCACCGGATAATTTGCCGTGGAAAGCACGTGTAGCGGCAGTTTCGGCTTTTCCTGCTGAGCATGAGCCAAGCCAGTATGCCCATTAGCCGGGGTTGAGAAGACGGGCCGTACGTCGAGCATCACGCGGTTGACACCATAAGTTATCAACAGGCGGTTAAGAGCAATTTCTGCAGCTCCTTTGTGGAAAAACTCAGGGTGGCGAACCTCAACTGCACAGGGCAAATGGGCTGGCCAAGCAGTGAGAAGGGCTTCAAGTTGAGGAAGCTCTTGTGGGCCAAAATCCCGTGGTAATTGAACCATGGTAGGGCCAAGACGATGGTGAAGCGGCTCAAGGGCTGCTAAAAATGCCCAGACATCCTCTAAGTGGGTTAGCCGTTGATCATGGGTGACGCTAGCAGGTAATTTAAAACAGAAGCGGAAGTGGGGCGGTGCTTGACGTGCCCAGGCGGCCACTGTTTCGGGTTTAGGAATGCCGCTATAAAACGTAGTGTTGCCTTCAACACTTGAAAACACCGCCGCGTAATCGCTTAACAGTTCGGTTTTGGCATGGCGTGGGTAGAGACTGCCAAGCCAGTCTTGGTTGGCCCACATAGGCAAGCCTAAATAGAGCGGAAGTGTCATGGGTGCCATGCCTATATCTATAAGAACAAGCACTAATATACCAGTTTTAGCTGTCTGCCCGTTAAGCGCTCATGGCGGCATTTATATTGCTTTTAAGTGGCTTTTATTTGTAGCAAGAGGCGGAATAAGTGAAATTGCTAAGACGCCAATAGAGCTACTATTAAGGAATAGCTTTTTATAGGCAGGTATAGCCGTTTACAAATAGGACAACCCGATGAGTTCAGCTTTCGTTAGCAGTGATGAGATTCGTGACCAATTTTCCAGCGCCATGTCAGCGATGTATCAGCAGGAAGTGCCGCAGTACGGTACCTTGCTTTCGTTGGTCGAGTCCGTCAACCAAGAGGTACTGGCTGCCAACCCTACGCTTAATAGCGAATTGCAAAATAGCGATGAGCTAGCGCGAATCAATGTCGAACGTCATGGCGCTATTCGAGTAGGCAGTGCGGATGAGCTTGCCATGCTGCGGCGCATGTTCGCGGTGATGGGAATGGAACCGGTGGGTTATTACGATCTGTCGGTAGCGGGTGTCCCTGTTCACTCCACCGCCTTTAGACCTGTTTCGGATAGTGCGCTCAAGCGTAATCCTTTTCGCGTTTTTACCTCGCTACTGCGCCTTGAGCTGATCGAAAAAGTCGAACTCAGGAAGCAAGCGAGTGAAGTTTTAAGCTCTCGTGATATTTTTACAGCCAATGCAAAAATGCTTATCGAACGTTTTGAGCAGCAGGGTGGGCTTAATGCCGCCGATGCCGAGCTGTTCGTACAGGAAGCGCTGGAAACCTTTCGCTGGCACGACAACGCCACGGTTGATTTGGCCACCTATGAGCGCTTGCATAACGAGCACCGTCTAATCGCCGATGTGGTCTGCTTTCGCGGCCCACACATTAACCACCTGACGCCACGTACGTTGGATATTGATGAAGTACAGCGGCGCATGCCAAGTGTCGGCATTGACCCAAAAGCCACTATTGAAGGCCCGCCGCGCAGGAACTGCCCGATACTTCTGCGCCAAACCAGTTTTAAAGCGCTGGAAGAGACAATTGCTTTCGCAGATGCCGCCGAGGGCAAGCACACCGCCCGCTTTGGTGAGATTGAGCAGCGCGGTATCGCCTTAACCCACAAAGGGCGCGCGCTTTATGACCGCTTGTTAGCAGAGGCACGGGAAAACGCCCCTGCCGCCGCGAATAACGAGGCGCATCAAGCGCATTTATCGGCAGTGTTTAAAGCGTTTCCAGATGATTATGCAACGCTGCGCCGGGAACAGTTGGCTTTTTTCCACTACCAGGCGGTTGCTGGTAAGGCTGCGCAAGGGGAGATGTCAGCTGAGCAAGTGGAGCGCCTTATCGCACAGGGTGCCCTTGCAGTGACGCCGATGATTTACGAAGATTTTCTACCCGTGAGCGCGGCAGGCATCTTTCAGTCCAATCTAGGTGGAAGCAGCCGTGATAACTACGCCAGCAGCTCAAGCCAGCAGCAATTTGAGCAGGCGCTGGGGGCTAATGTTATCGATGAAATTGAGCTCTATACCCAGCGCCAGCAAGCATTGCTTGAACAGGCGCTGGCGCAGTTGGCGGGTTAAATGATCGAGTAAGCAGCTACTCAATGTAGGTAGCTGCCTTTCCTGAAGCAACAAGCAGATCGGAAGAGATATAATGAGTCAAGGCAAAGTATTAGTATTACACGGCCCTAATCTAAATTTACTGGGTACTCGCCAGCCGGATATATACGGCTATGAGACATTAGAGGATGTGAATAATATAATGCGGGAGAAAGCAGTGATGGCCGATTGGGACATCCACTGCCTGCAGAGTAACCATGAGGGTGAATTGATTGATGCTATTCACGCAGCGCGTCTAGATGGCACCCAGGCGATTATTATCAATCCCGCAGCCTATACGCATACCTCCGTGGCAATTCTTGATGCACTCAATGCTTTTGATGGCAAAGTGATCGAGGTGCATTTGTCCAATGTGCACAAGCGTGAAGCCTTTCGGCACCACTCCTACGTTTCGCTGCGTGCTGATGGTGTAATTGCCGGCTTAGGTGTGCAAGGTTATCGTGCGGCATTAGACGCGGTAATGGTTAATTAATATGCGAACGTATTTGCGCGACTTTGTTTTGTAGCACCGGTAAGTAAATATTAACCAGCGTGTCGAGGTCGACCCGAGCCGCGTTGGTACTAATATTGATTGCCCCCATTAAGTGCTGCTTGGCATCAAAAACTGGAACAGCGATAGAGCGTAACCCAGAGTCCAGCTCCTGATCAGAAATCGCATAGCCTTGTTGCCGTGCGTTAACTATTTGTCTGCGCAATTCATTAACATCAATGACTGTTTTATCGGTGTAGGACTCTAAAGAAATCGACGATAGAAAGTCATCAAGAGCCTCATCGTTGAGCTGAGCAAGAAGTATGCGTCCCATAGAGGTATGAGCCGCTGGCAGCCGGGTGCCCACTGAAAGTGTGATCGCCATTAAGCGATGTTTGGCTGCCGAGCGGGCGACATAGATAACATCATTACCATCTAGCACGCCAAGCGACGATGACTCCCCCGTTTCAGCGGTAATGTCTTCGAGATGTTGCTGAATAACATCTCGATAGTTATTCGCCGATAAAAAGGCATAGCCGAGCTGGAGCACGCGGGGCGCCAATTCAAAGTAACGTTGCTGTTTGCGCACGTACCCCAGTGCATGCAGAGTGAGCAAGAAGCGCCTGGCTTTTGCTCTGTTCATTCCTGTCCGTGTCGCAACTTCGCTTAATGTCATACGCGGGTGTTCGTGATCGAATGCCTGTATTACCTCCAAGCCGCTGGCTAACGCTGTTACAAAATCACGGCTATCTTCACTCAACATCTCTTCCTGCATTGTTATCGTCCCTTACCTTGACGTCTGATAGAAAAGATTAACGTAAAAATGTTCGCATTGCGAACTTCCGTGTTGTTCAATCCCTTCCAATGACATGCTGCAGCCCCAAAAACATTGTTTGATACTCCCTGCTACTAAAGTTGTGTTTTTTAATAGGTTGGCAACAAAGTAATCTCAGCTATCAAATTACGAATATATGTACGTATTACGAACAATAGTTAAGCATGATAATGACTTAACCACGCACAGGAAGAAAAATGAACAAACTCCTTAGCTCTGCCTACGTGGCTGCCTACACTAGCGCTCTCGCACTTGGTCTGACTGTCTCATCTGCCAGTGCTAATGAGTGGCCGACTGATGACATTAGGCTCGTCGTGCCTTACGGACCAGGCGGCACCACTGATGTATTGTCACGTCGCGTTGCTGACCTTCTCCAGCAAGAACTGGATACTAACGTGATCGTGGAAAACCGCCCAGGCGCGGGTTCTACTGTGGGTACCGGCCGTCTCGCCCGTGGCGGCCGCGATGCTGAACACACCATTCTTATGGCATCGCCCGGCCACACTATTGGCGCTGCTATTTACCCTGACCTCACCTACGACCCAATCGAAGATTTCGTCTTTCTGCAAAATATGGTCGACATACCCAATGTGATGGTCGTGCCCGCAGATAGCCCCTACGAAGATGTTCTCGAATTTGTAGAAGCGGCAAAAGAAGAGAATATGACCTTCAGTCATAGTGGCGTAGGCAGCTCCATTCACATGTCGGGTGAGCTATTCAAAACGTTGACCGAGACCAATATGACGGCAGTGCCTTTTGCCGGCAGTGGTGCAGCGCTACCTGCGCTGTTAGGCGGTGATGTGGACGTGGCGTTCGAGAATATGCCTACGGTGCTTTCACACATCCGCTCGGGCGACCTGCGCGCACTGGCCGTCACCTCCGCTGAGCGCTCCGAGTATCTGCCTGATGTCCCAACGCTGGCCGAAATCGGTGAGCACAACCTTGACCAGTTTATTACCACGGCTTGGTTTGGTCTGATTGCGCACAGCTCTTTTCCTGAAGAAGCACAAAGTACCATGCAAGAAGCACTGGCCAATGTTATGGAGCGTGAAGAGTTCCTGGACTTCGCTGATCAATTAGGTGCTGAGCCTGGCCAAGTATCCGGTGAAGCGTTCAAGCAGTTCATTGTTGAAGATCTGGAGCGCTGGGAAGGTGTCGCTCAGCAGGCTGGCATAAGCCAGTAAGCTAAACGGCCTCTTATACAATGCTGAGGCGAGGGCCAAGGTTCTCGCCTCGCTTGTTTCTGTCTTTTGGACATGTCTTTTGGTTTTAGGGAGAAGGCAGCAATGACGCTCTCGGATTTTAAGCAAAGAGTAAAAGACCCGGGTGACGTAATGGCAGGATGCCTGCTGTTTTGCTTTGCCATTGCGCTGGTCTTTTATCTGATACCTAACTACATCAATCAACCACCCATGCTGCAGAGCCCAATGATGTCACCTCGCTGGCTGCCGGGAATCGTCGGTTGGTTGATATTGCTGTTTTCTATTCTGCTTATCCTGCAAGGCTTTCTGGTCGACAGAAGTAGCGAGGAGGATGAACGAAATATTGAAAAGGGGCCGACACGGCGTTTTGTGTTGATGGTGGTTGCACTGGTGATATATGTCGCCCTTTTTGAGTCGATGGGGGCTGTGTTTACCGGCATTTTGGCGACCCTGGTGCTTTTTGTGGCGCACCCCGTGCGCACATGGTGGGTCTATAGTCTGGCGTTTGTGTTTCCTGCTGTTGTGACATTCATTTTTGTAAAAGTGATGAATGTGCCGCTTCCGATATTGCCAATCGGTTTCTGATTGGCTGTTTATTGTTTGGGTGATCTATGGAAAATTTTTCGGAAGTCATAGCGATATTCTTTAGTTTGGATAACTTTATCGCCATTGCCATGGGCGTGGTGATCGGGGTGGTGGTAGGCTCGATTCCCGGCTTGACCGCCACGATGGCGGTGGCCCTGGCGCTGCCGTTTACCTTTTCCATGCAGCCGGTCGCCGCTATTCTGCTGCTAGTGGGTATCTACAAAGGGGGTATGTATGGCGGCTCAATTACGGCTATTTTAATCAGAACGCCCGGCTCACCCGCCTCTGCTTGCACATTGCTGGACGGCTACCCTATGGCGCAACAGGGGCATGCCAAGAAGGCGCTTAAGGCCGCGCTCTACTCTTCGGTAATTGCCGATTTTATTTCTAATATTGCACTGATCTTTTTTGCCGCCTATTTGGCAAAGATCGCCCTGAATTTTGGTGCACCTGAGTTTTTCTGGCTGATCTGTTTTTCACTCACCATCATTATTTCCCTGGCCAGCGGCTCTATGATTAAGGGCTTGATGGCGGCGCTATTAGGTATCTTGCTTTCCCTGGTGGGGTTGGATGAAGTCTATGGCTCCCAACGGTTTACCTTTGGCAACTACAACTTAATGGACAGCATTTCGTTTATTCCGTTGTTGATTGGCCTGTTTGCCATCCCCGAAATTATCGAGTTCTACCGCAAAAAAGCGTTGCCTCATATTAAAGCGAAGGCGAGCGGTGCTGGCTTGGCATTTTCTGAATTGAAACGCTGCATGACCACCATTGTGCGAGGCAGTTTGATCGGCGTCATTATTGGGGCGATCCCTGGCACTGGGGCGACTGCCGCTGCTTTCATTTCCTACAGCGATGCCCGCCGAAGATCACCCAATAAGGTCAACTTCGGCAAGGGCGAGGTGGAAGGCGTCGCCGCAGCCGAAGCCGGTAATAACGGGGTGGCCGGGGCAACGATGATTCCGCTGTTATCGCTAGGTATTCCAGGCGATGTCATTACGGCGATTATTCTCGGTGCCTTTATGGTGCATGGGTTAACGCCCGGCCCGATCATGTTCCAAGAGAATCTGTCGCTGATCTACGCGCTGTTTATGGGCATCATGTTCAGCTCGTTGGTGTTGCTGATGGTGGGTAATGTCGCCATCAAGTACTTCTCATTGATTGCCGATATTCCTAAATCGGTGCTCTTTCCCATCGTCTTAATGTTCTGCGTTTACGGTGCTTACGCCGTTAATAATGACACCTTTGATGTCTGGTTAATGCTGGCTTTCGGCGTCGTGGGCTATATCTTTAACCGTGCCGCGATACCGGCTGCGCCCTTTTTGATCGGGTTTATCCTCGGGCCAATGTTCGAAGATAATCTGCGCCGTTCTTTATTGATCGGACACAACGATCTGTCGATCTTTGTGCGTGGCCCCATTACCTGGGCTTTCATTGCGTTAACGGTGGGCTCCATTTCCTTGGCACTCTACCGCTTTATTTCCGCGCGTCGTGAAGCACGCAATGCTGCCGCCAAATCACAAGAAGTTTGATGTTCTTTGGAGAAGTGTAATGGCGGGACCGCTAACAGGGCTGCGAGTGCTGGATTTAAGCCGCGTAATGGCGGGCCCCTGGTGTACGCAAATACTGGCTGATATGGGTGCCGAGGTGATCAAAGTTGAACACCCCACCCTGGGCGACGACACCCGCCACTGGGGCCCTCCCTGGCTGAAGGACAGCGAGGGCAAGGATACTCGCGAGTCGGCCTACTATCTTTCGGCCAATCGCGGCAAGCATTCGGTCACTGTGGATATCAGCCAGCCAGAAGGGCAGGCGCTGGTGCGTGAGTTAGCCGCTGAAAGTGACATTCTGGTCGAGAACTTCAAAAGCGGCGGGCTCGCGCGCAAGGGGCTCGACTACGCCACCTTAGAGGCGATCAATCCTGGTTTGATTTACTGCTCGATCACCGGCTTTGGTCAGACGGGGCCAATGGCCTCGATGGCCGGCTATGACTACCTGATTCAAGCCCAGGCAGGCTTAATGAGTATCACCGGTGCGGCAGATGGGGAGCCGGGTGCGGGGCCTCAACGGGTGGGTATGGCGGTCTCCGATCTGACCACCGGCATGAATGCCACCATCGCGATTCTTGGCGCGTTGCATCACCGGCACAGCACCGGGGAGGGCCAATATATTGATATGGCGCTGCTGGATGTTCAGGTCAGTTGGCTGGCCAATCAGGCGCTTAATTACTTCTGCAGCGGCACACCGCCAACCCGTACCGGTGAGTATCATCCCAACTTAGTGCCTTACCAACCGTTCCCTACCGCTGACGGCGAAAAGGTGATCATCGCCATTGGCAACGACGGCCAGTTCAAGCGTTTCTGCGAGGCGGTAGGGCGTTCAGCACTGGCTGACGACCCTAGGTTCAGTACCAATCCCGAGCGGGTTAAGCACCGCCTTGAGCTGATTCCGCTAATGGTGGAAATTACGCGGAGCCGCCCTAGCAAAGAATGGATCGAGGTGCTGAGTGCTATTAGCGTCCCCTGCGGACCGATTCAAAATATTGCCCAGGTTTTTGACGACCCGCAGGTTAGGGCGCGGGGCATGCAGCTAGAGCTTACGTCTGAAACCGGTTCGGTGCCTGGCGTAGCGAACCCGATCAAGTACTCAAAGACGCCGCTTGAATACCATAAGCCGCCCCCACGCCTGGGTGAAGATACCGACAGCGTATTGGAGCGCTTACTGCATAAAGGCGCTGCGGAACTTAACGCCTTACGTGAAAAGGGGGTAGTAAAATAAGCCTTCGTGTTGGCTAACCGACCGTCACACCGCCGCAAACATAGAGCGTCTGACCGGTAATAAAGCCGCTGCGCTGGTCGCAAAAGAAGCTAACCGCCTGGGCGACGTCTTCTGGCTGGCCCATACGCTGTAGCGGAATATTGTCGATAATGCGGCGAGCACGCTCAGAGTCAGGTGGGTTGTTCTGCCAGAAAGCGCTGGTGGCGATAGGCCCAGGGGCAACGCAGTTGACCGTAATGCCATGCTCAGCAAGCTCCAGTGCCCAGGTGCGGGCCATGGATTGCAGCGCTCCCTTCGTTGCGCTGTAAATAGTCCGTGCTTCCTTGCCGAGTACCACGCGGCTGGCATTCATAACGATGCGCCCCATCCCCTGTGCCTTCATGACTGGCAGCAGTGCCTGGGTGCAGATCAGCGCCGAGCGCACGTTCAGGTGCATCAATGTGTCGAAGTCCTCAAGCCTCGCCTCTTCAAGTAGCGCAGGGGCAACAATGCCGACGTTGTTGATCAGCCGGCTCACCGTATAACGCTCGGCAATTTCCGTTATTACCCGCTGAGTGGCCTCAGCATTGGCAAGGTCGATCTGATAGGCGTCTGCTTGCAAAGACGCTACTTCCGGCGCAACGATATCCACCACGATAACGCGATAGCCATCCTGCTGGAGGCGCAAGGCAATGGCCTGACCGATGTTTCTCGCCCCGCCGGTGACAACGGCGCAATGTTGTTGATCAGAGTGGTGGTTCATTGTTGTTGTCCTTGGCTGGGATAAACTTTGTTGAAAACACGAGTTATTTAAAACGCTATTAGCTCCGATAGGGTCAACAGCCAGATAATCAGGCTAAGTGTGAAGAACGAGGCGATTGTGGCGACCAGCATGGCCGCAGCGCTGACGCCGCCAAGCCCGTAGCGTTGGCCCAGCAGGGGGTAAATACTAATCATCGGCGCCGCGGAGAAGAGCACAGCACCCACAATGTAGAGAGGGTCAATGCCTGGAATAAGCAAAAATGCGATTAAGATAACCAGCGGATGAATGAGCAGTTTGCCAATTACAATTTGCCCAACGTCCCTGGCCATGCCTTTGACCTGTAGACCAAACAGCGCACCGCCGATCACAAAGAGCGCCGCAGGGCCAGCGGCATTGGCCAGCATATCAATGGCCTTAAACAGAGGCACAGGAATCTTTAACCCTGTAACGGCTAAAAAAATACCGACGAGTAAGCCCATCAGAACAGGGTTTTTGGCCAGGCTTAGAGCGGTCTGCTTCACTGTTTTCCACACGCTGGCCCCTTGCTGGGAAGACATCTCAGCCAAAATCAGTGCGGCAGGGATAATAATCAGCGTTTCGATCACCATATTGAGGGCCAGTAACACAGCCGCTGGTGAGCCAATCACCATCACGGCGACAGGGTAGCCTACAAAGCCGCTGTTGGCCGCTGCCATCCCTAACGCCTGCATAGCACTGACGTTGAGAGGCTGGCGCTGGTACCTCATGCTGAGCAGTAGCCCGCCGCCAAAAACCACCAAGGAGCCCAGCCCGTAGGCCACCATATAGTTGAGTTGCAGTATTTCTTCTAGCGGGTGCTGGGTTAAGGCTCTGATGACCAGTGCGGGCAGCGCGAAGAACATTACAAATACGCCGACACCCTGCATCTGTTCGCGCTGGATCAGCCCGCTCCACCTAGCAATATAACCTGCACTGATTAACAAAAAGATAGGGGTAGTAATGGCAAGAATGGCGAGCATAAAGTCTCTGACTTGTCGGTGATGAGAAAGTAAATATAGCCCCACTTATCAGACCAATTTAGCATGGCGTTCGAATCACGAACAATTGTACGTTTGTCCGGTATGCGACAGCCAATGCGCCAATCAATGAGGAATGCTTATGCCCGCCGCGTTTTTAAAACACCCGTTTATGAGTCAACACGCCTTGGGCGAGTGTGATGACGACGCTATGGTGCAGGCCATGCTGGCATTTGAATTAGCTCTGGCAGAAGTGCAAGAAGCCAGCGGTGCGGTGCCGAAAGGCGCCAGCCAGCAGATGCGTACCCTGATGGAGCATGCGACTTTCGACACTGCTGCGATTGCCGACGGCATCGGCAGTGGCGGCAATGTGGCGATTCCGTTTGTTAAGCAGGGGCGTTCGCTGCTACCCAATGAGCTTAAGCGTTACTGGCACCAAGGCGCAACGAGCCAGGACGTTGTCGACTCCGCATTAATGCTGCTGCTAAAACCACGCTTAGCAGCGTTGGATAATTTGCTGAAGCGCTGCCGGTTGGCGGCGTTAGCGATTATGGATGCCCACATAGACACGCCGATGGTGGGGCGCACGCTGATGCAGCAGGCGCTGCCGATTACCTTTGGTGTCAAGGTAGCCCACTGGGCCGTTGGGTTAGAGCAGAGTCGCCGCCGTTTAGGTACTGTTGAGCTTCCCGTTCAGTTTGGTGGTGCGGTAGGCGTGCACTCGGGCTGGGATACGCTGGGTCTTGAGTGGATGGACGCTTTGGCCGCGCGACTAGGCTTGGCGGTGCCAGTGTTACCCTGGCATACCGACCGTTACCCCATCCATGCGCTTGGCACAGCGTTAGATGCCATTGCGGGCGCCGCTGAAAAAATCGCCTTGGATGTGTCGCTACTGACGCAAACAGAAGTGGGTGAAGTAGCCGAACCCTCAGCCCCAGGGATGGGCGAGTCCTCATCCATGCCCCACAAACGCAACCCAGTACGCTGCGCGCTGATTCGCGGCGCAGCCCGTCAAGTACATGGTCACGCTGGCGTGTTGATTAACGCTGCTGCCCACCCCCTTGAACGTGGCTTGGGTGAATGGCATGCGGAGTGGGCACCGTTGATGGAGAGTGCACTGCTGTTGGAAGGCGCCTTAGAGCAAGTCGCCGTGCTATTAGAAGGACTCGAAGTCCACTCCGATAACATGTTGCGCAACTTGGCTGCCACGGGCGGCGGCATTATGGCCGAACCGGTAGCGCGTTTATTAACGCCCTACTTGGGCGCGGATGCAGCAAAAGCAGTCAGCGCCGCGGCAGCCGAAACATCACGTCGTGAGGCACGCCCCTATTCTGAGGTCCTGGCTGACGTGCTAGCCGAACACCCTGACATTAACGGCCAGGTTGACGGTGAAGCTTTGCGCCAAGCCTGTGATCCTGCTTTATACCTTGGTAGCAGTCAGGCACAAGTTGAGCGCGCTAAAAGCTGGTTAAATTCTATTTAAATTATTGTTATTAATAGGTTTTGTGTAGTTATGTGGCGATGTTGGGTGCTGATCTAGGCGCTTGTTTGCTAACGGCAGTATTTGACCCTGATAACATTCAGCAGTAAGTTGTTCGTATAGCAAATCTATGTTCGTTTAACGAACAATAATCATAAAATCATTGCAACGTCCAGCTAAGAGGCACCCATCATGGCCGAGTTTCTCAGCTTGCATGACGCGGTAGCGCGCTACGTCCAAGACGGCGCTACGGTGGCCATGGAAGGCTTTACCCACCTGATTCCGTTTGCTGCCGGTCACGAAGTGATCCGGCAGAAAAAGCGCGACCTGACGCTGATTCGTATGACCCCGGATATCATCTACGATCAAATGATCGGCGCGGGTTGTGCCAAAAAAGTCATCTTCTCCTGGGGGGGAAACCCCGGCGTGGGATCGCTGCACCGCCTGCGTGATGCGGTTGAGAAAGGCTGGCCGCGCAAGATCGAGATTCTTGAGCATAGCCACGCGGCGATGGCCTGCGCGTTTGAGGCCGGTGCCGCGGGGTTACCGCTGGCAGTTTTCCGTGGCTATATCGGTAGCGAACTGCCCAGCGTCAACGATCAAATCAAATTCATCGAGTGCCCCTTTACCGGTGAACGCCTGGCCGCTGTACCCTCGGTGCGCCCGGATGTCTCGATCATTCACGCCCAGCGCGCGGATCGCCAAGGCAATGTCCTGGTAGAAGGCATTGTCGGCGTACAGAAAGAGGCTGTGCTCGCGGCGAAGCATAGCATCGTCACGGTGGAAGAGATTGTCGATGATCTGAACGCGCATCCTAATGCCTGCGTGATTCCAAGCTGGGCGATCAGCGCCGTGGCGGTAGCGGAGAAAGGCGCGCTGCCTTCCTATACTCACGGCTATTACGGTCGCAGCAACCGCTTCTATAAAGAGTGGGATGCCATCGCGCGTGATCGCGACACCTTTACTCAGTGGCTCGACGAGAACGTTTACCGTAAAGAGGAGAAACGCTAATGAGCCTCGAATATACCTCTTCTGAAATGATGTCGGTCACTGCTGCTAGGGCGCTGGAAAACGGCATGACCTGCTTTGTAGGTATCGGTTTACCTTCAGAAGCTGCCAACTTGGCGCGGCTGACTCACGCCCCTGAAGTCGTGCTGATTTACGAATCCGGCACCCTGCAAACCAAGCCCGATATTCTGCCGCTCTCCATTGGCGATGGTGAACTGTGCGAATCAGCGCTGACCACCGTGGCAGTACCGGAAATGTTCCGCTACTGGCTGCAGGGCGGCAAAGTGAGCGTGGGCTTTTTAGGCACCGCGCAAATTGACCGCTTTGCTAACCTTAATACCACGCTGATCGGTGATTACAAAGCGCCTAAGGTTCGCCTGCCGGGCGGCGGCGGTGCGCCGGAAATTGCCACTAACGCCGGTGAAGTGTTTATCACCCTTAAGCACTCCAAGCGTGCCTTTGTCAAAGACGTTGATTTCGTAACGACGCTCGGCTTTGGCCGCGACGGTAAAGGGCGCGATAACGTGCCCAATATCGGCAAAGGCCCTACCCGCGTGATCACCGATCTGTGCGTGATGAAGCCTGACCCGGAGACCAAAGAGCTGGTCGTCGTCTCACTGCACCCCGGCGTTAGCCGCGAAGACGTGATTGACGCCACCGGCTGGGAAGTCCGCTTTGCCGAACAGCTAGAGAGCACACCAGAGCCCAGCGAAAACGAGCTGACGATTTTGCGTGAGTTAAAAGCCCGTACCGAGCGGGCCCACGCGGGCGAATAAGGAGTTTGCTATGAGTGACGTTTATCTATGTCATCCCCGCCGCACCGCTATTGGCCGTTTTGGCGGCACTCTGGCCAGCGTACGCCCGGATGATTTTGCCGCGACCATCTTCAAAGCCGTATTAGCAGAAGCGCCAGATCTTGATCCTGCAGCCATTGAAGAAGTCTTTATGGGCTGCGCCAACCAGGCCGGTGAAGACAACCGCAACGTGGCGCGTATGTCGTCGCTGCTGGCGGGCATCCCCACTTCGGTGCCCGGCACCACCATGAACCGCCTGTGCGGCTCGGGTATGGACGCGGTGGGCACGGCGTTTCGCGCCATTAAGGCAGGTGAAATGGAGCTGGCGCTGGCAGGTGGCGTGGAGTCCATGTCTCGTGCGCCCTTCGTGATGGGCAAGGCCGATAGTGCCTTTTCCCGCACTCAAAAAATCGAAGACACCACCATCGGCTGGCGCTTGATCAACCCGCTGATGAAGAAAGCGTTTGGGGTGGATTCCATGCCGGAGACGGCTGAAAACGTCGCCGAGCAGTTCAATATCTCCCGGGAAGATCAGGACGCCTTTGCGCTGCGCTCCCAGCAGAAAGCCGCTGCCGCCCAAAAAGCCGGCCGCTTTGCCCAAGAGATCACTGCCATTGAGATTCCCCGACGTAAGCAGGAACCGCTGATCTTTGATCAGGATGAGCACCTGCGGGAAACCACCCTGGAAAAACTCGCTGGCCTGCCCGCTCCCTTCCGTGACGGTGGTAGCGTGACCGCAGGCAACGCATCAGGCGTCAACGACGGCGCGGCGGCGATGCTGGTCGCCAGCGAAGCGGCGGTTAAACAGCATGGCCTGACGCCGATGGCGAAGGTTGTTGGCATGGCCACGGCCGGCGTTGAGCCGCGCATTATGGGCTATGGCCCAGTCCCGGCAGTTCAAAAGCTGCTCAAGCGCACCGGTATCTCGATAGACGAGATTGATGTGTTTGAATTTAACGAAGCGTTTGCCGCCCAGGCGCTGGCCTGTATGCGAGACCTCGGCCTTAAAGACGACGACCCCCGCGTGAACCCCAACGGTGGTGCGATTGCCCTAGGTCACCCGCTGGGCATGTCCGGTGCGCGTCTGTTAATGACCGCCGCCCATGAGCTGCAAAACAGCGGCAAGCGCTACGCACTGTGTACCATGTGCGTCGGCGTTGGCCAAGGCATCGCAACGCTGATTGAGCGCGTTTAACGGAGGCAGTCATGGCTTTTCATACCATCAATGGCCGCAGCGTGGCCTACCGGCTGCTCGGCGCAGAAGTGAATCCGCTCGTAGTGCTGGCGCACCCTTTGGGCATGAGCCAAGCGGTATGGGACGACGTGATCCCCGCGCTGCTGTCCCGCTATCGAGTGCTGACCTGGGATCTGCCCGGCCACGGCGCCAGTCAGGCGGTCAGCGATGCGAAGATTACCCCCGCTGACCTGGCCGCTGAAGCCTTAGCGCTGGCAGAACTTGCGGGCGTGCAGCGCTTTCACTTTGCCGGTACCTCCATTGGTGGCGTAGTCGGACAGCAGCTGATTGCCGAGCATAGCGAACGCCTGCTCTCCGCCACGCTAACCAACACCGGCGCGGTGATTGGCACGCCTGATCTGTGGAACACCCGCGCAGGTCGCGTACGCCAGGAAGGTTTGGCGGCGATGTCCCAAGAGATCGTACCGCGCTGGTTTGCACCAGCTGCATTTGAGGCAAGCCCGGCACTGAAAGCGGGCTGGTGCACCCAGATGGGCCGTGGCGATGATGAGTCCTACGCTCAGCTGTGTGAAATGCTTGGCCGCGATACCTTTACCGGCAAGCTCTCAGGTAAGAATGCGAAGTTACAGCTGTTTGGTGGCAGCGAAGATATGGCCACCCCACCCGCCACGCTGGAAGCCCTAGCGGCAGAACTTGATGACGCACCGCTGGAGATTTTTGACGGCGTCGGCCACGTACCTGCAGTCGAAGCCCCGACGCTGTTTGCACAAAAGCTCCTTATCGTGCTGGCAACGGATCTGGGCGATGTGGCCAACCACGGCGTGGCCTACGCCACTGGCCTGGAAACCCGCAAGCAGGTGTTAGGCGAGGAGCACGTAGCGCGCTCCACTGCGAACGCCAACAGCCTGGATGCGCCTTTCCAGCAGATGATTACCCGCCTGGCCTGGGGCGAACTGTGGAGCAACGACGACTTAACCCGCCGCGAGCGCAGCATGATCACCACTGGCATTCTCGCTGCCCTCGGACGTGAAGAGCTAACGCTGCACTTGAAAACCGCCAAGCGAATTGGCCTAACCCAGGCCGAACTGCGCCAAGTGCTGATGCATGTGGCGATTTATGGCGGCGTTCCCGCAGCCAACCACGCCTTTGCCTTGGCTAAAGAGCTAGGTTGGGGCGAGTCGTTGAGTTAACGCTCGCCGGTGATGTTCAGACACGCTATCCTCATAACCTAAAGGTTATGAGGACTTTTTTATGCTGAACGCGCGGATTAAACTGCGTCATCTACAGGCGTTTCTTGAGGTGGCACGCCAGCGCAGTTTTGCCCGCGCCGCTGAACGGCTCGCCATTAGCCAGCCGGGTATCTCTAAAACCATCCGTGAGCTGGAAGATACACTTGCTGTTTCTCTGTTTGAGCGCACCCCGCTAGGTGTTTCACTCAGCCAAGCGGGGCTGACGCTGCTTCGCCATGCGGGGCCGGCGGTACGTGCCTTGGAAGAGGGCGTGAATGCTCTCCAGTCACAGCAAAAAGGTGCTGATTGGCTACGTATTGGGGCACTTTCTACCGTAGAAAGCCAATTAGTGCCTGAGGCACTGCAGCGCTGGCAACCCAATACCACGACTGAGCGGGGGGCACAGGTACTAACGGGTACCAGCGCCTTTTTGCTTTCTCGTTTACGTCGTGGGGAGCTGGATATTGTGGTCGGGAGAATGACCGAGGCCCGGGAAATTCATGACCTGAATTTTGAACACCTCTACTACGAACGCCTCCAACTGGTCGTCCGCCATGATCATCCCCTCTTGGCATTGCCAACGCTCACCGCCGAAAGCATCAGCACCTACCCTTGGGTTGTCCCACCGCCGCAAACTACGTTGCGCCACCAAGTCGATAGCTTCTGTGTTCGGCATGCCATTGTGCTGCCACCTCAGCGCATTGAGACGCTTTCCCTGGCACTTGGCCAGCGTTATGCGCTGACCGGCGATGCCATTTGGATCGCGCCGGAAGAGGCAGTACGTACCGTGATAGGCAGCCGCAAACTGTGCGAGCTGGCGCTGCCCATGGAGCTGCATGGCGGCTCCGTTGGGATATGTAGCAATCGCTCACTGCGTCCCACGCTTACCGCCGAGGCGTTTTGTGAAGCACTGCGTGAAGTCGCTGCTGACATAGTGGCTGGGCATCGCGATTAGAGTCATAACCAATAGGTTATGAGGGTAAGATAAGTTATCAATAGCCAGCTCGGGGGTTAAACAGGAGACTCTCTAAGTGGAGCACTACGTCGACATGTTTAACTTAGCGAGATATCCATATGCAAAATGACAATAAACGCTTTGTAGCCCGTGACCGCAACTGGCATCCCCCAGCCTACACGCCGGGCTATAAAACCTCGGTGGCGCGCTCGCCCCAGCAGGCGCTGGTGAGTATGCAGCAGCCCACGGCATCTGAGTTGACTGGCCCGGACTTCAGCCATCTGCGCATGGGACCTTACGATAACGACCTATTGCTTAACTTTCGTCAAGAGCCGAGCCAAGGCCAGGGGTTACCCCAAGGCGAGCGGATTATTATGTTTGGTCGAGTGGTGGATCAGTTCGGCAAGCCAGTACCGCACACCCTGGTGGAAATGTGGCAGGCCAATGCTGGAGGCCGCTACCGACACAAGAATGATAAGTATCTTGCACCGCTAGATCCCAGCTTCGGCGGTGTAGGGCGCTGCCTGACCGATGAGCAAGGCTTTTATCGCTTCCGTACCATCAAGCCCGGCCCCTACCCGTGGCCTAACGATATGAATAGCTGGCGCCCAGCGCATATTCACGTATCGGTGACTGGCCCTTCGATCTCTACCCGGTTGATTACCCAGATGTATTTTGAGGGCGACCCGCTGATTCCCCTGTGCCCCATTGTCCATACGCTAAAAGACCCTCTTGCGGTTGAGACAATGATTGGGCGGCTCGATATGGCCCACAGCAAGCCGATGGATTGCCTCGCCTATCGCTTTGATGTGGTCGTACGCGGCGAGCTGCAGACCTATTTTGAAAACCAATAAGGGCAGGGGATACATCATGAATCAGCCTAACAGCCAGCCGACCAGCGCACTGATGCTGCGTGAAACCGCCTCGCAAACCGCTGGCCCCTACGTGCATATTGGCCTTGCGCTTGCCGCAGCGGGCAACCCCGTGCGTGATGAAGAAATTTGGAACGAGATGGCCAAGCCTGAGGCCGAGGGCGAGCATATCGAAGTCGTAGGGATCGTCATTGATGGCAACGGCGACCTAGTACGCGATGCTTTCGTGGAAGCGTGGCAAGCCGATGCTAACGGCGACTACCAAGCCGATTACGACCTCAGCAAGCCGTTTAACAGCTTCGGCCGCACTGCCACTACGTTCGATCACGGTAGCGAGTGGTCGTTAACCACCATCAAGCCCGGCGCAGTGAAGCACCCCAGCGGCCAGCTAATGGCCCCGCACATTAACCTGACGCTGTTTGCCCGAGGGGTGAACATTCACCTGCAAACACGGCTCTACTTTGACGATGAAGCGGAAGCCAACGCCCAGTGCCCGGTGCTTTCGCGCATTGAGTCACCGGCGCGCCGCCAAACGCTGATCGCCAAGCGCGAAGAGGCCGATGGCAAAGTGCGTTACCGGCTGAATATTCGTCTGCAGGGCGAAGGTGAAACGGTATTTTTTGATTTTTAACCGTTCTAATAAGGTGAAGGCAGAACAAAAAGCGTTGCTCATTACTGAGTAGCGCTTTTTTATTGAGTTAAGACCATGGTCGGGGGTGGATGTTGGAAAAGTCCAACTTTATGCTGCCAATGTGCCTTACTGAATGCACTGCGGAGTCGTAACACTGGGGACATCGGCGTGGGTTTGAGGTAAACGTGATCAGAAGGCGTTTCACCATAGACCAATGTCGATTAGCTCTAGGCGTTAGAGTGGACTAATCTGGCCTTTTAGAGCGAACTAGTATTCGTTATGCGAACTTATAATAATCTAACAAAAGTCCTGGAGTACCCCATGAAAATAACCCTATCCCGGTGCCTGTTGGCGACCGCTATTGCGGGACTTGGCATCAGTGCGGTTCAAGCGGAAACCACCCTGCGTATGGCGCACTTTTGGCCTGGCCCCTCCGGCGTTAATGAAGATGTTCTGCAGGCCTGGGCTGATACGGTTGCCGAAGAGTCCGGCGGCGAACTATCGATTCAAATGTTTCCCGCCGGTACCTTAGCCAAACCGGACTCCATTTATGAAGCCGCTGCCAACGGTATTGCCGATATTGGTGCCACGGCACAGGGCTACACCGCTGGCCGCTTCCCGCTGTCACAGATTGTTGAGCTGCCTGGGGTAGCGAGTACGGCAACGCAAGGGGCGTGTGTACTGCAAACGCTTTACGACGACGGTCATTTGGATAGCGAATACGAAGATACCCGCCCGCTATTTATGTTTACCACGGGGCCTGGCGGCATACACACCATCGATACTGATGTGCAAACGCCTGCTGACCTGCAAGGGCTACGTATTCGCCGCCCCACTGCTGTCGCGGGTGAAATGCTCGAAAACATGGGTGCAAGCCCGGTGGGCATGCCAGCGCCGGATATCTATACCTCCATGCAGCGCGGCGTTATTGATGGCCTAAGCTTCCCCTGGGAAGGCTTAAAAGGTTTTCGTGTTAATGAGTTAGTCAGTTATCACACCGAAGTACCGTTCTACACGCTGATCTTTGTCGCCACCATGAATCAACGCGCTTATGACGGCCTTTCCCCCGAGCAGAAGGCTGTCATCGACAATAACTCAGGCATGAAGTGGGCTGAAAAGGCCGGTGAAGTGTTTGACCGTCTAGATGTGGAAGGCAAGCAGGAAGCGGTTGATGCGGGCCACACCATCCGTGAAATCGAAAACCCGCTTGAGCACCCAGACTGGCAGGAGCCGCTGCAAACCGGTATTGAAAACTACTTAACGCAGTTAGAAGAGCGCGGTTTGAGCCAAGCCCGTGAGGTGTATGAAGCTGCACTAGCAGCGAGCGAGTCTTGTGGTACCCAACAGGGATAAGGTGTTATGCAGTCGACTCTCCACTTTCAGCATATTCTCAACAGGGCCAGCCATTGGCTGGCCCTTATTTGTCGTTTGATTGCCGGAATAGCGCTGATTGGCTTACTGGCAGTCACAATTGCCGATGTAAGTACTCGCTACCTTGCCCGCGTGACGGAAGGCGCTATTTCGTTACGCGTGTCAGGGAGCGTGGAGTTAGTTAGCTATTTAATGCTGTTTGCTTTACTAGCGGCAATGTCCGCGAACGTTGAGAAGAGCCAAGTGGTGGTAGAAGCCTTTTCACATCGCTTGCCCCAAACCATTAAAAACCGCTTACAAGGTCTCTATTTTCTTGGCTTTATGGCGCTGGGATTAATTTTATTTGTAGGTTTATGGGACTCAGCAGCGGCGGCTGCCCGGCATGGCACTACCACCCAGGATCTGCGACTGCCCATGGGGCCCATTTATCAGCTGGCAGCCGTGCTCAGTTTACTACTGGGGTTACGCAGCTTTATCCATGCCTTGCTAGGCATTCTTTATGGCAAGGGCGAGGAGGCTGCTCATGGGGAGTGAAGCGATCGGCGCTATTGGTCTTGGGTGTTTGCTAATACTGATGATTCTGCGCGTCCCGGTAGCGTTAACCATGCTCATTGTAGGCGTGGTGGGGTTTGCCCAAGTCGTCAGTTGGGATGCGGCGATTGCACAGCTTAAAACGGTACCCGTAGAGGTGCTTTCCAACTACAGTTTCAGCGCCGTACCTATGTTCATTTTGATGGGCGTTTTGGCTGCTCACTCCGGTATGGCCGGTAAGCTGTTTGATTCAACGCGCACCATTTGCGGTGGCTGGAAGGGTGGCTTGGCGATTGCGGCCATCGGCTCTTGTGGCATCTTTTCCGCTATTTCTGGCTCTTCATTAGCGACGGCGAGCACCATGACCCGGGTAGCGCTGCCGGAGATGGAGCGCTATGGCTATCACCGTGGTTTGGCCACCGGGGCACTTGCCGCAGGCGGCACGCTGGGCATTATGATTCCACCCAGTATTGCGCTCTTGATCTATGCCATTCTTACCGAGCAGTCGGTGGGCGATATGTTTATGGCGGGGTTGATTCCGGGCCTGATGGGCTTGGTGATGTACGCGTTGACGATCTCCGTTGTCATGCGGTTGCGCCCCTCTTTAGCGGTGGCAGGAAAGCCAACGCCCTGGAAAGAGAAGCTGGTGTCGCTCACTGGCTTAATACCGTTCTTTGGCGTTTTCCTGGTGATGATTTTAGGTATCTATTTTGGTGCTTTTACCCCCACCGAAGGGGCCAGCGTCGGGGCATTTGCTACTTTGATTTATGCCCTCGTAAAAGGCATGCGCAGTGCCCAGCTGTGGCGCAGCGTACAGGAAACGCTGGCGCTCTCTGCGGTGGTGTTCTTTATGCTGGTAGGGGCTGAAACGCTGGGTTACTTCATCTCGGTATCGCGTATTTCGTTTTCGATTACTGACATGCTCTACGGCATGGATCTCACACCGCTCGTTGTGGTGCTGTGCATCCTGGCGCTCTACTTTGTGCTGGGCATGTTTATGGACTCCATCGCCATGCTAGTAATCACCGTGCCGGTGGTTTACCCGATCATTCAGGCGATGGGCATTGACCCTGTATGGTTCGGTATTCTGACTGTTTTGACGGTAGAGCTGGGGCTGATGACCCCTCCAGTGGGGATGAACGTGTTTGTGATTAAAGCGATGGCGCCGCATGTCGGGCTAGGTGAGATTTTTAAAGGCGTCGCGCCCTTTGTGGTGTCTGACTTAATACGCCTGGCACTGCTAATCGCTTTCCCGATTTTGAGCACGCTGTTTCTGCTCTAGGCTGGTTTTATTACAAGGAGTTAATGCCATGGTCACTATTCAGCTATTGTCCGCGGGTGAAGCAAAAGCCGCTGAGCACGAAGCCTCTTTTACCCGAGCGAGTCCGTTGAGTGGCGAGGTTGTCACCACGGCGGCAGCAGCAAGCGTAGGTGATGCAAATGCGGCTGCCGACGCGGCAGGCCGGGCGTTTGATAAATGGTCGCAAACAGGCCCAGGCGAACGGCGCGCCAAATTGCTAAAAGCGGCTGAGCTGATGGAAGCGCGTCAGGGCGATTTTATTGATCGTATGATTGATGAGACTGGGGCCACGCCGGGTTGGGCGGGGTTTAACGTCAAGGTGGCCGCCGATGTATTGCGTGAAGCTGCAGCGTTAACGACGCAAATCCAGGGCGATATCATCCCCTCGAACGTACCTGACAGTATGGCGATGGGCGTGCGTGTTCCCTGTGGTGTTGTGGTTGGCATCGCACCCTGGAACGCGCCGATTATTTTAGGTACTCGAGCCATCGCTACGCCCTTGGCCTGCGGCAACACCGTTATTTTGAAAGCTTCCGAGCAGTGCCCGGCGACGCATCACTTGATTGGTGAAGTGTTGCAGGAAGCGGGATTTGGCGACGGTATCGTCAATGTGATTACCAATGCACCGGATAACGCCGCTGATGTCGTAAGCGCGTTGATTGCCCACCCTGCGGTACGCCGGATTAACTTCACTGGCTCCACTGGTGTAGGCAAAATCATTGCCGAGCAAGCGGCCAAACAGTTGAAGCCCGCGTTGCTTGAGTTGGGTGGCAAGGCACCGTTTGTGGTATTGGATGATGCGGATATCGATGCCGCCGTGGACGCAGCGATTTTTGGCGCGTTCTTTAACCAAGGCCAGATCTGCATGTCCACCGAACGTGTCATTGTTGATAACCAGGTGGCAGATGCTTTCGTGGAGAAGTTTGCTGAGCGCGCTCGGGTGTTAAAAGCAGGCGACCCGCGTGATGAGAGCAACACCCTGGGCACGTTAATTAACGCGCAGTCAGGTGAGAAACTAAATAGCCTGATTGATGATGCCGTGACGCAAGGCGCGCACTTAGCCTCTGGCGGAAAAGCGCAAGGGGTGGTGATGCAGGCCACGGTCATCGATGGTGTCACCAGTGATATGCGGCTGTATAGCGAAGAGTCGTTTGGTCCTATCGTGGCGGTGATTCGCGTTAACGGCGAAGAGGAGGCAGTGCGCATCGCCAACGATAGCGAGTACGGACTCTCATCGGCGGTGTTTAGCCGCGATAGCGCACGCGCCATGAAAGTGGCAGGGCGCTTGCAGACGGGCATTTGTCATATCAATGCCCCGACAGTCCACGATGAGCCTCAAATGCCTTTCGGCGGCGTCAAATCTAGCGGCTACGGGCGCTTTGGTGGCAAAGCGGGTATTGAGGAGTTTACCGAGCTGCGTTGGATGACGATGCAGCTAGGGCCGCGCCACTACCCTATCTAAACGCCTAGTTGCCCTTATTTTGGATATTTTTTAAAAAGACGCCAAAAGGGTCTACGCATTTGTGCTGCTCCTTTTGCATATTATACATATTGGCCGTAGAAACGATGAGCACAATAGTTACCAAATTGAATTTGATTGAGACGTGCTTCGAGGTTGATAGTGGACGGAGAACAGGCATCAAATTAGCTATTTGTCGGAGGCTGATCTCCTGCTAAAGGCTGACCTGTATGATGGGGCGTTCTCCGTTATCGAATTATGAATAGGTCATAAATCAAACACTTTACAGAAATATTAAGTTGTTGCACTCAGCTCAGTTCTACGGCCATGGGCTTTTAAGCAAACTACTGATCTTGATTGGCTGGTAACCTGAGTAAGCCTCAAAGACGTATAGGTACACGACTCAAGTGGTTGTTGCTGTCAGCAATACGCTTCAGCAATGAGCAAAGCACTTCTTGTTCGTTCTCGTTCAATGGGGCAAGAATCTCCTTCTGCACCTCGGCAACTGCCGATTCAGAGTCGATGCGAAGTTGCTCGCCCTGCTCGGTGAGACTGACAAACATTGATCGCCGATCCTCTGGTTTTCGGCGTCGATTCACAAGGCTTCGCTCTTCCAGCTTTCTAACCACCACAACTATAGTATTGCGATCTTAGGCGGTGTAACCGCCCAGAGTGATCTGGTCGACCGAACCCATTTCCTCGAGCGCACAAAGTATAATGTACTGCAATTGAGTCAGGTTGCTTGCCTCGCACTTGCGCAGAAATATTGCAACACTGATCTGGTGGCAGCGCCGGAGCAGGTTACCTGGTAGTACGTTTGCATCGGAGAGCGGAGTTCCGGTTATATTATCGCTTTTACTCAGTGATGAATGAAAAAAGCCATGCCATTGATGGGCCCGTCTTTCTGCTCAACGATACATGTACGGATTTCAGGAAAGCGTGACAGCCGGGCAGCAAGTGTTAAACCTGCTGGGCTGCAGCCGACGATAAGTACATCCACCTCTTGGGGTAATTGGTCTGAATTGGCAATTGCCTTGTCAGAGATATAGCGCTTTGGGTCGCCTGTCTGAAAGCCGTTGAGATGAAACTGCATGGCGATTCCTCATCAGAAATATTATTAATATTGATCAGCATTGTGATCATTAGTGTTGTGATTGCTTTGTAGTATTGCAATTATACTTTTTGATAATTGGCCTTCATTCTAAGTACAAAATAATGAGACGGTTGACGGGATATCAGTCCGAAGCTTTCTGACCCCTTATGAATATCTTTGTACCCTCACGATGCTGAAGAATTTTTTTAGAGTTCACATGGATATAAAGAATCCACATATACCTAATTAGCTATAGATATCGCATCGTATATATATTTGACCGATGGCTGCCGATGCCTTCATTACTGTTTACTTCTTGAGATCAGAATAAGGAGAACAAAATGGAACGTGTTTGCGAAGCAGAGCGAATGCTAATCGGAGGTGAACTGGTTGAAAGCGTCACTGGCGAATGGTCTACATCTATAAATCCCGCAACGGAAGAGCCCATTGGCCGTGTACCAGCAGGTTCGTTAGAAGATGTGGATCGAGCGGTACAAGCTGCAGAAAAAGCTTGGCCCGCCTGGGCGGCATTAACATCGATGGAGCGGGCCGCAGCTATGAATCGATTCGCTGACGCTATTGCTGCCCGTGCGGATGAAATACTGCGAATCGAAGTCAGCGATACTGGAAACACGATTCGGCCAATGCGAATGATCGACGTGCCAACCGCCGTAGAGAGTTTGCGCTACTACGCCGGACTTGGCCCCGATCTGCGGGGCGACACAATTCCGGCGACATCTCAGAATCTACACCTGACGCTGCATGAACCCTATGGGGTAGTGGCGCGAATTGCACCTTTTAACCACCCGATCATGTTCGCCGTCGCACGTACCGCCGCGGCGCTGGCGGCAGGTAATGCCGTGATCGTAAAACCCCCTGAGACATCTCCACTATCATCGATGGTACTCGCCGAGATCGCTCGCGATAACTTACCTCCGGGTGTGTTTAATATCATAACCGGTGAAGGTGCCGTTGTTGGGAACGCAATCGTTCGACATCCAGGGATCAAGCGGATCGCTTTCATCGGTTCGCCCGAAACCGGACGGGCTATCCAAAGATCGGCGGCCGAAGTCGGGGTCAAGCATATAACGTTGGAACTGGGCGGCAAGAATCCGATGATCGTGTTCCCCGATTGCGACCCTGAAAAGATCGCTGACGCTGCAGTGTTTGGGATGAACTTTTCATGGCAGGGCCAATCCTGTGGTTCGCTCAGTCGTTTGCTAGTGCATGAAGATATCTACGATCACGTACTTAAGGCGGTGGTTGAGCGTGTCGCCGCGTTGCGCATTGGTGACCCCTTGATTGACGCAACCGATGTGGGACCGGTCAATTCTGAACTGCACATGCAGCGTATCCTGGCTCACTGCGACAATGCCGATGCTGATGGCGCGCGTCGAATGCTAGGGGGCGCGCGTCCCGAAGGGAAACAGTTTCTTAAGGGGTTCTGGGTAGCGCCAACAGTCTACGCTGATGTGTCGCCCAACATGCGCTTATGGCAACAGGAAGTATTTGGGCCTGTTATGGCGATTGGCCGCTGGAAAGACTTTGATGAGGCAGTAGCTATGGCAAATAGCACAGAATATGGCTTAACCGCTGCCGTTTGGACACAGGACATTAACGCAGCACTGAAGATGGCGAAGCAAATCCGGTCGGGGCATATATGGATCAACGGTTCAAGCATGCACTTCCTGGGAGTACCTTTTGGCGGGATGAAGTCAAGCGGTGTGGGCAGAGAGGAAGGTCGTGAAGAGCTGCTTAGTTATACCGAATCAAAAACTATTAACATCATGCTGTCTTGAGAGGAAATCATGAGCCATAAGATCCAAAACAATACCCCTTGCTGGGGCTCGGATGCGATCGCCGCAACATTAAATGAACTGGATCTTCGTTATATAGCTCTCAATCCCGGAGCGAGTTATCGAGGACTTCATGACAGTTTAGTGAACTTCACCCACAATGACCCTCAACTGTTGCTATGCGTACATGAAGAGGCGGCGGTTGCCATTGCGCATGGCTATGCCAAAGTAACTGGGCGCGCCATGGGCGTAGCACTACATTCTAATGTGGGCTTAATGCATGGTTCTATGGGTATTTATAACGCATGGTGCGACCGGGTGCCAATGTTGGTTCTTGGAGCTACAGGGCCGGTTGATGCCACACATAGACGCTCCTGGATAGACTGGATCCATACCTCACAAGACCAAGGTTCACTGATTCGAGACTTTGTAAAGTGGGACGATCAACCTGGCGGTGTCACGGCCACTCTTCACGCGTTGGTCGAAGGGGTTTCTCGTGCAGGAACCGCGCCACGCGGCCCAGTCTATATAAATATCGATTCAGCACTTCAAGAGAAGACGCTAGATGCTCCGCTACCTGACATAGATATAGCCCGCCGAGGAGCACCGAGGGCTGGCGCCCCCGCGCCCGACTTAGTAACGGTAGCAGCGAAGCTGTTGTCAGGTGCAGAAAAAGTTGTCGTTCTAATGGGCCGCATGTCGCGCTCTGCAACGGATTGGAAGCTGCGCATTGCGTTAATAGAGCGCCTGGGAGCGCAGGTAGTGACTGACTTTAAGACTGGCGCGACATTCCCCAGCGCTCATGTCGCGAATGTAGGACGCGCAGGTTATTTTCCAGATCCGAAAGCCAAAGCCGCCATCGCCGGGGCTGACGTCATAGTCAATTTCGACTGGCTGGACTTCGGAGGCACACTGCGTTCAGTTTTCGGAGATCGACCGGTTCCAGCGAAAATCATTTCAGCGACGCTGGATGTTCATAACCATCGCGGCTGGGTGAAGGATGGAGGAGCTCCCGCTCCGGCCGATGTAGCCTTCCTTAATGAGCCTGACCAAGTAGTAGCCGCGTTAGCAGAAGCACTAAATGCAAGAGACCCGGACCCAGTTCCTATGCTTCCCATGCCAGTGGAAATCGAGAACGGCCCGATGACTCCGCAAGATATAGCTGCACTAGTGCGCAAAGCTCTTGGCAAGCGCTCTGCTTGCCTAATCCGCGCCCCGCTCAGTTGGACCGGTGCGGATTGGCCCGTGGACAATCCTTATGGCTCATTGGGCTATGATGGAGGCGGCGGTATCGGCTCAGGCTCTGGTATGGCGGTGGGTGCAGCCTTAGCGCTACGTGACGAGAAATCTAAGCTCATCGCGCTGGCAGTACTGGGCGATGGAGACTTTCTGATGAATGCTTCAGCTATTTGGACAGCGGTAAACCAGGGCATCCCCTTGCTGATTGTCGTCGTGAACAACCATTCATTCTACAACGATGAAGTACATCAGGAGTCGGTTGCTAGAGAGCGGAATCGCCCAGTCGAAAACAAGCATGTTGGCATTGTTATGAACGGACCCGATATTGATGTCAGTTCGATAGCTCAAGGCTTCGGTGCGATAAGTTATGGTCTGTTAAGCTCACCTGCTGAAGTGAAAAAAGCTATGATCAATGCTCTGGACGTGTTCGATAGCGGTGGTGTAGCGGTAGTGGAGATTGAAGCCGCGAAGGGGTACGCACCTTCGATGGAAAATGCGATGAGATCGCCAGGCTAATTGCTTAGCGCTTGGGTTATTTCATCCAGCATCATGGACTGGAATTTGGCCAATTTCTTGTGTTTCCTACGCACCAGATAAACCGGAACACGTAATTCCATACCTGATGTATCGAGCCTTCTTAGTAGTCCCGAGGCAAGTTCGTCGTTGACCGAAGATTGGAACAAGAAGGCAACCCCTGCACCGGCGCGTACTGCCTGTTTAATTGCTTCGGCATGTCCAAATTCCATTACAATTTGGTTGCGCGACACGCCAAATTCCATTAACAAGTGCTCCTCGATCTCGCGACGAGGAGTGCGTAACTGAGCAGTGACGAAAGGCAGTTCAGCAAGCTCCTCAAGCGATACGCTTTTTGTCTTGGGCCCCGAATTATTAGAAGCAACGAGGATTAACTGCTCATCCCGCACACGCTGCACTTCCAAACCTGCGATTTCATGACGTGGGTCTAGAATAGTAAAAGCAAAGTCGCATTCACCTTGCAGCACCGCATCCGTCGCTAATATTGGGGTAGTTACTTGTACTGATATTTCCCCTTGGGGATAACGCTGCCTTATCGATGCGATAATACTAGGCAGAACGTAAGAGCCCAGAGTCATCGAAGCACCCACCTTAGCCTTCCCTGCCAGTCCACGCTGAGTATCAGCTATTTCACGTTCAAGCTCATGAGTGCGAATGACAACATCGTGAGCCCATTGATAAACACGTTCCCCTTCTTCGGTTAATGCTATTCGACGTCCACTTCGTTCAGTTAGTGATACCCCTAATTTGTCCGCAAGCGATTTAAGATGTGCTGAGACGACAGGCTGAGCAATGTTAAGGCGCTCTGCAGCACGAGAAATGCTCTTCAGCTCGGCGACCATGCAAAAGACCTCGAGCTTATGAATGGAGAGCTGGGAGACAAAGGATCGCATAGTAATCTATACCTTTAAGAGTATAAAGAAGCATATAAATATATATTAGTTCAAGTGACAATACACAACTAGTCTGAAGGAAGTCATTCCCAATCCCTTCCGGCGGAGTAGCCAACAAATGTCTGAAAATATGAGCGTACGTTTCGAGCACGATATCCTTGAGACGACAATTACCAACCTAGTCATTGCCAATCGCATTCTTGCTCGTGAAGACGTAATAGATGACTTTGGGCATGTGAGCGTACGAAACCCACTGAACCCTGATCGCTATTTCTTATCGCGCTCGCGCAGTCCCGAGGTAGTGACCCGTGGCGATATCATGGAGTTTACGTTGGATGGCGAGTTGGTCGGCAGTGACCATCGTCGGCCTTATGCTGAGCGACATATTCATGGCGCAATTTATAAGGATCGACCCGACGTGAACGCGGTCACGCATCATCATGCGCGCTCAATCCTGCCGTTTACCATGAACGCCATTTCATTGCGTCCGATCTTTCATATGTCAGCCGTAATAGGCTCAACAATAGAAACTTGGGACAGCCAAGACGAATTCGGCGATACCAATATGCTTGTAGATTCAATGGAGATGGGCCACTCGCTTTCTAAGGTACTTGGTGAAAGCCGTGTTGCTCTATTGCGTGGGCATGGGTGTGTCTGTGCTGCTGACAATCTTAAGGCGGTTTGCATGGTCTCTATAGGATTGAAGGATAATGCCAAGCTCATTCATGACACGTTACAGATCGGAGAACTGAGCTACTTGACCGACGGAGAGATAGAAAAAACCAGCGCCATGCTCCTAAGTCCTATGCCATTAGCACGTGCGTGGGATTATTGGGTGGCACGTGCTGGATATAGTGGAATATAAGCACGGAAGCGATTGACCCCAACAAAAACAAGCTATTTATCATCGATAAAAATAAAATTAACAACGGAGTATTACCATGAAAAAAACAATGCTGGGCGCAATTTTCCTCGGTACAACACTCTTTATGGCTAACGGTGCAAACGCACAGTCGCTTGGTATTGGCGCAGGAACTCAAGGCTCACAAAACTACGCCGTCAATGCCGGTATGGCGAAGTTTCTATCTGATGAAGCGGGTATAGATGTGCGTGTTCAGGCCTATGGCGGAACGGGACAGTCGATGCCAATGATTGATACAGGGCGTCTAGACCTGCAATTAATACCAAGTCCCGATATTTCGGCTGCTGTACAGGGACAGGAGCCATTCGAGGGTAGGCCCCTGGAAAACCTTCGAGTTGTTGCCTCGCTGAGCTCCTCAGCTTATGGCTTCATGGTGCGTGAAGATTCAGATTATTACAAAGTCTCCGATATTGAAGGCACGAGTATCACCTATGGGTACACAGCTCAGCCGACCTTAAAATTTCAGGTCGATGGCATTCTCGCTGCTGGGGGGCTGTCTATTGATGATATGGAAGCGCACATGGTTCCTTCTGTGCCAAATGGCGTCGATGACTTTATTACGGGCAACGTAGATGTAGCTTTCTTCGCATTACAAGGGGGTAAAACACGCGAGGCAGATGCTTCCCTAGGCATCCGCTGGCTTGCGGTCAACGATACACCCGAGGCCGAAGCAGCGATGCAGGAATTCGTACCCACCTCTTATATTCAGACGGTCGAACCGGGCAGTGACAGTGTAGGCGTGGATGAGCCTACTCCAATGATGGGTTACGACTACGTGCTAACGGCGGGAACACATGTTCCTGAAGAAACTGTTTATGAAATTGTGAAGCTTTTACATGATAATCCTGAAAAAGTGCGTGGAATTCTCAGAACCTTTGCGGAATTTGATCCTGAAAGAATGGCGCCTGAATTCAATGGGTTAAGCTATCACCCAGGTGCGATTAGCTTTTATAATGAAGTAGGGATGATGGAGTAACGTCATGCTAGAGTCCAAAGATGACACCATGGTTCCTGACATGTCTACTAGTGTGATCAAGCAGTTGAAGATGCTCGCAGGAGGACTAATGGTACTGCTGCCGGTCGCTTATGCCGGCAACATGCATCAACTGCTGAACATTTCAGTTTACGATGTACAGCTCTTGGCCTTAGTTCTAACACTTGCTCTCTCTGCTGGTTTTTTGATCATGGCGGAGCACTCTCAAAAAAGACTTCTTAAAATAACCGATTTTGTCTGTGCGGCTTTAACATTTTGTGTTGGGCTGTATGTCTCCCTCTACTATCCAATGATATCGATGGAGGCTCCCTATCTTCCGGGCTGGCTTATTGCGACTAGCGTAGTCCTGTTCAGCGCACTTATATTTAACCTGCCAAGCTCTGCCGGTATTGGCATCCTATCGGTTGTTCTGATATTTCTAGCCTACGGGCTATTTGGACATCTTGTCCCAGGAGAACTTCAGAGCAGAGAGACAACGTTATCGGAGCTGGTGGTCTATCTCGCGATCGATGCAAATGGGATGCTTGGTACTGCTCTAAAAGTCGCAGTGCTAATCGTCATTCCATTTTTGCTGTTCGGCCAGCTGCTGGCGCGTTGCGGGGCAGCTGATTTTTTCAATGACATCGCTTTAGCGGGCATGGGGCGATTTCGAGGGGGGCCAGCCAAAGTTGCCGTCACCGCCTCGGGGCTCTTCGGCTCAATATCGGGCAGTGCCGTGGGTAACGTGGTTGGCACTGGCGTTGTTACGATCCCAATGATGAAAAGGGCAGGCTTCACCCCTTCTTATGCAGCCTCGGTAGAGGCAGTGGCTTCTACAGGTGGCCAACTAGTACCTCCTGTAATGGGGGCGGCTGCATTTATCATGGCAGACTTCATAGGTGTCGACTACTCAACGGTCATGATGGCAGCGCTGCCTTCTGCACTGCTGTACTACCTTGCCATTTTTATCAACGTTGATCTTTATGCCGCCAAGCGCAATATTCGCTCGGTCGAAGCCTCCCAGATCCCCTCAGGCTGGCATTCGTTAAAACAAGGCTGGCATTTTCTAATTCCTTTTTTAATCCTCTTTTATGCACTGTTTGCTTTAAATATGCGCCCCGAACGAGCGGCCGTTTTGGCGGTGCTCACCCTGTTAATTGTAAGCTTAATTTTTGGGTATCGTGGACGCCGCATTGCGCTTAGTGATATTTGGCCGGTTGTGTCTTCAGCAGGGGGAGCCGCGTGTGGGCTCGTTATTGTTTGTGCTGCAGCTGGTTTAATCATTGGTGTACTCAATATTTCAGGCCTCGCCTTTAATCTCACGCTTCATATTATCAACGCAAGTGGAGAGAATGTTTTCCTGCTAGCTCTCATTACCGCGCTAATTAGTATTGTGCTAGGTATGGGAATGCCCACTGTAGGGGTATATATCTTACTCGCAACGCTAGTGGCGCCAGCACTTGTTGAGGTCGGTATACCTGTGATTTCGGCACACCTTTTCGTCTTTTACTTCGGTCTTCTTTCTATGGTGACTCCACCCGTGGCCCTCGCTTCATTCGCGGCCGCTAACATTGCTGGTGCTGGAGCGTGGAGTACGAGTATTGCTGCAATGCGCCTGGCCTGGCCAGCCTATGTCGTACCGTTTCTATTTCTATTTGCCCCATCTCTTATATTAGAAGGGAGCCTTATAGAGGTAGTTTTGGCGTTAGGAACGGCAATATTAGGCATATACATGGTTACGGCGGGAATCGTTGGTTATATGCACGGTATAGTGAGCACATGGTATCGCTGCTTATTACTATTTGGAGGGTTATTCCTGCTTATTCCAGCGGATCTTTTCTCCGGTGGCTTCTACACCGACATTATAGGCTTAACAGTTTTAGGCTTTTGCATAGCTTATAAATATTTCTCTAAAAATAGGTCTGCCCTTCCCTTGGTTTAGTTTTTTGCTTGAAATATAGTGAAAACGTAATCTAAGGGGAAAATTGGGAGCATGTTTTACGATGTTCAGAACTCAAATGATTTATTCATAATTGGAAAATCATTTTAGAGGGTGGCCTTTCTCCCAACACTATCGCTTTGAATACAGACCTGGCCGCCGCCCAGATATAGTGCCCTTTATGACTGAGCGTGCTGCCGCAGCCGAAAATCCCTTGGTGAAAGGGCGGTATTGCGCTTAAAAAAGCGCGTGAAGTAAGCCGGTTCTGAGAAGCCTAAGCTGTCGGAGACCTCGCCAATGGTCATATTGGTATAGGTGAGCTGGCGCTTGGCTTCTAGCATTAGGCGCTCATGCAGTAATTGCAGAGCGCTGTGCCCGGCAAGTTGGCGGCATAGCAGGTTCAAGTGTGCGCTGCTCACACCTATCTGCTCGGCTAACTGTTCAATGCTTGGCTGTTCACGGTAATGAGCTTCGATCAGCGCTTGGAAGTTCTCAAGATGCATGCGCCCCTTATCGTACTGGCGGGGGCCATGGCGCTTTGCAGGCCTGTCAGGATAATCGGTAAGACGCGATAACTCTACAACTAACGCCTGTACCAGCGCTTCAAGCAACCGGTTTCGTCCAGGAGCGGGCTGGCGGTACTCCTGGTCAATTTGGTCGATTAACGTTGCAATGCGCTGGGTGTTAGCGGGCTGATTAAGGCGAAGAAAGTCGGCTTTGCGTAGCGCACTGCTTTCACCCATTAGCTCGTTAAGGTGATCGGCTAACGGCTTCGCCAGGGTAATAATATGGCCACCGATATCGGGAGAAAAATGAAAACCATGGATGGCCATCGCAGGCACAATGATGGTCACCGCACCTTCAAGGCGTTGTTTAGCCCCTTCAAGTTCTAGTTCCAGACTGCCATGACTGATAAATAGAATATGCACTAAATCAACATGCCGATGGGGGCGAATGCGCCAATCATGCAGGCGGCTGCGTTCGGGAATTGACTCACAGTGTAATAAGTCCGGCGTCGGCCAGTGCTGGGTTTCACCGTATAGCTTGAACACGGGAACATGGGTTGTCGTTGCTATCTTCACGCGATGCTCCTCATGCGACTAATGTCGTGCGATAAAGCTGGGAAAGTCCAATTAACCTTCTCATTCATGCCTTATTATGCGCACCGTTTCATTGAAAAATACAAGCCATAAGCATTTATATAATGACAACGATGAGGCCCTCTATGAAAACGCAGGTCGCAATAATTGGCGCAGGCCCTTCTGGCCTCTTGCTGGGACAGCTCTTGCATCGCCAAGGCATCGATAACGTGATTGTTGAGCGGCGTAGCGGTGAGTATGTGTTAAGCCGTATCCGCGCTGGCGTGCTTGAGCAGGGCATGGTGGACTTGCTGCGCGAAGCGGGTGTTGACCAGCGCATGGATGAAGAGGGCTTGCCCCACGACGGTTTTGAGCTTGTTTTCGACAACCGCCGCGTGCGAGTCGCACTCGATGAACTGACCGGCGGCAGTAAAGTCATGGTTTACGGCCAAACCGAGGTGACGAGGGATCTGATGGAAGCCCGCGCCGCCGCTGGCGCGACAACGCTCTACGAGGCGGAAAACGTTCAGCCCCATGATCTGGAAAGTGACAGCCCCTATCTGACCTTTGAGCACAATGGTGAAGCTGTCAGACTCGAGTGCGATTACATTGCCGGTTGCGATGGCTACCATGGCGTCTCCCGCCAGACGATTCCTCAAGACCGTATTAAAGAGTTTGAAAAGGTCTACCCGTTTGGCTGGCTCGGCGTGCTCTCGGATACGCCACCGGTCTCCGATGAGCTTATTTATGCACGCCACGAGCGAGGCTTCAGCCTGTGCAGCATGCGCTCAGCCACCCGCAGCCGTTACTATCTTCAAGTACCGTTAGATGAAAAAGTAGAAGACTGGTCTGACGATCGCTTTTGGGAAGAGCTGAAGCGCCGCCTGCCGGAAGAGGTCGCCCAAAAACTTGTTACTGGGCCATCCATTGAGAAGAGCATCGCGCCGCTGCGTAGCTATGTGGTTGAACCCATGCAGTACGGGCGGCTATTTCTGGTCGGCGATGCGGCGCATATCGTACCGCCCACCGGCGCTAAAGGGCTTAACTTAGCCGCTAGCGATGTAAATACGCTTTACCGGTTAATGGTGAAGGTCTATCAGGAAAGCCGTATAGATTTGATCGAGCGCTACTCGCAAACGTGTCTGAAACGCATCTGGAAAGCCGAGCGTTTCTCCTGGTGGATGACCTCCATGTTGCATAACTTCTCAGATGAAGAAGATTTTAACAGCCGCATGCAGCTGGCCGAGTTGGATTACGTGACTAGCTCTAAAGCGGGGCTAACCACCATTGCAGAAAACTATGTTGGCTTGCCCTATGAATCGCTTGAGTAGCGTTTAGCCCTTTCTCATTTTCCTCATTGCCCAAGCGTCTGCTTGGGCTTTTTTGCTTAAATGTCATGAAAAGTTGTAAAGTTCTTCACGCTTTCACGTCCGGTAATAAAGACATTCTCGGGAGCTTCTTAATAACCAAGTGCCAAGCCGAATAAACAAAGCGGAAGTCATGGGAGGCGTAGGTTCCGCTACAGATAACAGTACTATCTTTCGTTTAAGCGCACTGGAACACGGCTTAAATGGTTATTATCGTTAGCGATCTTTTGCAGCAGAGAAAGCAATATCTGTTGCTCTTCGGCGTTAAGCGGCGCCAGGATGTCACTTTGAACTTCTTCAACGGCAGGTTCTACGGCTTCTCGTAACGCCTTTCCTTCCTTGGTGAGCTTCACCACCATCGAACGACGATCTTCAGGATTGCGGTGCCGGGTAATGAGCCCGCGCTCCTCTAATTTTCGAACCACGACCGCGATGGTATTGCGATCTAACGCCGTATAGCCGCCTAAGGTGATTTGGTCACTGGCTCCCATCTCTTCAAGCGCAGAAAGAATTATATATTGCAGTTGGGTAAGGTTGAACGCTTCGCACTTGCGCAAAAAAATAGCCACGCTAATTTGGTGGCAGCGTCTTAAAAGATTGCCAGGTAAGTCAAAAGCTTCAGATAGCGGTGATCGGGTCATGTGGAGTCTTATAAAGGGTAAAAATACGCTGTGACCATAGCAGAAGTTTCTGTGATAGGCACTGGATGAGAGGCATTGGCCGCCATGATACTGGCCAGTGCCTCTCTTCAATAAAGAGTAAGCAGGAGATAATGGCTATACTTAAACAAAAACGTTAACGAGCCAGGGGTTAAAGATGACCGCCAATATAACGAGGCAGGCCGCGAGGATGAACGGAAAGATCCACTTTGTAATGCGAGGCAAGCTAACGTTGCTGATAGCGGAGGCAACATAGAGCCCTGCACCAACAGGTGGCGTTAATAGTCCGAGGCTTAGTGTCATACAGGTGATGATGCCAAAATGGACGGGATCAATACCGTAACTTTGTTGTGCCACTGGAAGCAAAATTGGCACTAGGATGATCAGCGCGGCGATCCCATCAAGCACCATCCCTACTACCATCAGCATCATGAACACCAGCAGCATAAACACCAGCGGGCTTTCAGTGGTGCCTTGCATTAGCCCGGCTACCTGCTGAGGTATCTGGTTATACACCAGTACCCAGCCAAAAGCTTTTGCCGCGACAATCAGAAATAGCACAATGGCAGTATTGCGTGCTGTTCGGCTCAAAACACCAGGTAACTGCCCCCACTTAAGCTCTCGAAAGAAGAGGGCGCCTATCACCACCGCCATTAGCGTCGCAGCCGCTGCAGACTCAGTAGGCGTCACTATGCCAAACGCGATACCACCCACAATGACGATGGGAATGCTAAGTGTGAGCAGTGCGCCACGAGTCGCACGCCATAGAGGCGTGCGTTCCTGATCAACACTGCCTTTCTTACGCGCGCGACGCGCCATGATCGCGATTAAGCCGCTGATCAGTATAAACAGCAGTAGCCCAGGCAGAATGCCCCCCATGAACATGGCACCAATCGACACTTGAGCAATGACGCCATAGATAATAAACACCATTGACGGCGGAATAATCGGCCCCAGCAGGCCAGCACCTGCCGTCAACGCCGCGGCGAACCCCTTGTCGTAACCATCACGCTCCAATTCGGGAGTCATTACTCGGCTCATAATAGCGATCTGTGCCGTCGCTGAACCCATAATAGAGGCAAGCATCAAGTTCGAGGTGAGGGATACATAGGCAATGCTGTGAGGAATCCACGCAAACCAGGCACGTGTGGCGGTGATAATGCGACGTGTAATACCACCCTCATTCATGATTTCGCCCAACAGGATAAATAAGGGAATCGCCAGCAGATCAAATACCTCTAGCGAGCCAAAAATAACCTGGGGTAGGTTTTCAAATAGACGGTAGTTACCGGAAGTGATCACGAAGGTAAGTGTTGAAGCCAAGAGGACAAAGGCAATTGGCATTCCAAGTAGCATTAACACAATAAAAGCCGCAAGCGTCATAGGGTTACTCCTCGTCGTTGGCTAGGACGAAACTCGCTCGCGAGCGATCAAAAAGCCTAGCGACGAGGTGAAAAATCGATGTGACACAGAAAAGCGGCACGATGAGATAGAAGTGCCACTTGGGCCAATCGAGCGTAATAGCGATATCGTAGTGGATCGAAGGTGACCGCAGCCAAGCGATGGCGTACCACAGGACAGTAACCATTATCGCCAGGCAGATCAGCTCGGTAAGCCAATAGCAAACGCGCTGAGCCGCTTTAGGCAGTATCGCAATCAGCATGGTCAAACGTACGTGCTGGTCGTTATGTATGGCGATAGAGATGGCGAGAAACGCCATCCAAATCAGAATATAGACGGCTAGCTCATTGGCAAAAAAAAGTGGGCTGTTGAGTACGTATCGTGCGAAAACATTAGCAATAAGCAACGCGCTAAAAGCTATTATCAGTACGTTGCAGAGCAGCTGTTCAACCCTGGCTAGCTGTCGGCTCGCCTTGGTTAGCCAGGTGTCTTGGGGAAAATGCATCTTGGGTACGCCTCTTTGGTTCGGGGCGCAGAAGCGCCCCGACGCGTTTTATTCAGCGTTAAGGAGTTCGGTGGACTGTTGCTGGAATGCTTGGATAAGCGGATGGTCACCAAAGCGCTCAGCGAACGCTTGGTTCGCCGTGCTGAAAGCGTCTTCAGCGCTTTCGAGCGTATACACATTAATGCGGTCTTCGAGCATGGTCAGATTACGTTCTTCCGCTTCTATTTGTGCCTCAATACCCCAAGCCAGCGCATCCTCCATGGCGGCGTCTATCAATTGGCGCTCATCATCAGAGAGCGAGGCGCGCGTGGCCTGGCTCATTACCGACACGGCAGGGAAGGCCATGTGATTGGTCAGCGTGAGATGTTCGGCGACCTCGTAAAAGCCAGACCCCACTAAAGCATCAAGATCGATATCCACGCCATCTAGCATACCGTTCTGTAGACCTTGATAAACATCCGGCAAACTGATCGGCATTGGTCGAGCGTCGACCGCTCGCCACCAAGCGTTCATCGCTGAAAAGGGGATAATGCGCATATTTTTGCCAGCAACATCCGCTGCACTTTCTATTTGCTCGTCACGCATCAAAATGTGACGCATGCCCGCAAATGTGTAGCCAAAGGCGTGAAGACCTTTGTTTTCTAAATTCCTAAGCATCTGCTGGGCTGCATCGGTATCGGCCACTTCGGCCGCCTGGGCCACACTATTAAATTGAAACGGCGTAAACCAACCGACTACCGATGGTTCGCGTTGGCTAGTTAATGCAGCTGTCATAATGCCCATGTCGAGTAAGCCTGTTTCCATTTGCGAAAACATCGCTGACTCATCACCCATTTGACCAGAAGGAAATAGCGCTACAGTCAATTCACCGTCGCTGCGCTCGGCAACCTCGTCGGCAAAGCGCTCAGCGGTTTGCGTCCAGATGTGCTGTGGAGGAGTGATCAAACCTAAGCGAAGTTCCTTGGCCATGAGCGGTGTGCTAACGAGGAGCAAAGTGGCTGAAAGCAGCGTTATGCTTAGGGTATGGCGGCACGAAACGTGTGAGGTAATTATCATTGTTAACTCTCTTGTCATTTGTCGCTGGGGGAGGGCAATTGCCTGACCATGTATCTATCAAAGTCGAGAAGGTCAAGGCATGCGGATGATTGATTCTTGATATGCGTCATTATTGTGATGATCACAATAATGATCAATTATCCGAAGGTCGATACATAGATAGGGTAATAGCTCACCCAATTCTGCCGCAAAGTACGCTTGGCCTTGGAGGAAAGTCTAATTGCCCGCCATTGAATTGATCACAATACTGATTAATATAGCGATGGCTGATTGCTAAATCAGATATGCCCCAGCCCCTTGAGGGACTTTTAACAACGAAAACCCGTAACACACGGGATGGAGCGAGCAGATGCAGTACTTCCTCGACGGTTACCGCAGTGGCGATCCGCGAATTCACCCCCTGGCAGAAGGGCGCAGTGCCAAGCAGGGGCCGCTTCCCGAGGAGGTCGATGTCTTGATCGTCGGTACCGGCCCAGCCGGACTGCTGCTGGCCGCCCAGCTTTCGACATTCCCCGAGATTGTCACCCGCGTCGTGGAGAAGGCTGAGGGGCCGCTAGAAGTGGGGCGTGCCGATGGTATCGCCTGCCGTACGGTCGAGATGTTCGAGGCCTTTGGCCTGGCCCAGCGGTTGACCAGTGAGGCCTACTGGATTAACGAGACTCACTTCTGGGGCCCGGACGGCGGTGACAAGGCTCGGATCACTCGCCTCGGTCGTGTTCAGGACGTTCGCGACGGACTTTCCGAGTTTCCGCACGTGATTGTTAACCAGGCTCGACTACTCGACTTCCTGCTGGAATACATGCACAACTCTCCCAGCCGCCTGGGGGTCGACTATAGTCATGAGACGGTCAAGGTAGAAGTCCCCGAGGCCGCCGATGAGCGAGTCACCGTTATCCTCAACACGCCGGATGGCGAGGTCACCGTTCGGGCGAAGCATGTGGTCGGCTGCGACGGTGCGCACAGTGTCGTGCGCGATTCCATCGGTCGTGTACCGCAAGGCCACGGCGAAGACAAGGCGTGGGGCGTGATGGACGTGCTGGCGGTGACCGACTTCCCGGACATCCGCTTCAAGTGCACGATTCAATCCGCCGACGCGGGCAATATCCTGCTGATCCCGCGTGAAGGCGGCTATATGGTCCGGCTCTACGTCGACATGGGTAACATCGCCCCGGATGCCTGGCTGACCAAGGATGATGTGCTGGCCAAGGCCCAGGCGGTCCTGGCGCCTTACACCTTCGAGGTGAAGGAGACCGTCTGGTTCTCCGTCTACCGTGTCGGCCACCGGGTCACTGACAAGTTCGACGATGTCGATGACGACCAGATGGAGAGTCGCACGCCACGGGTCTTTATCGCCGGCGATGCCTGCCACACCCACACCGCCAAGGCCGGCCAGGGCATGAACGTGTCGATGCAGGACACTTTCAACCTGGGCTGGAAGCTGATCTCGGTGCTGCAGGGGCGCAGCCCAGCCAGCCTACTACACACCTACAATGCCGAGCGTCACGTCATCGCCGAGAATCTAATCGAGATGGATACCCGCTGGTCAAGGGCGATCGGTGCTGCGCAAGACGCCGACGACCCGCAGGCCGCCATGAAAGGCCTGGCTGAGGTGCAGCGCCAGTTTGTCACTAACAGTGAGTTCACCGCCGGGTTTGCCACCCACTACGCACCGGACCTGCTCACCGGTGACGATACCCACCTGCACTTGGCCACCGGCTTCCCACCCGGGCGGCGGTTCCATTCGGCCGAGGTGATCCGGCTCGGCGATGCCAGGCAGACCCATCTCGGGCATGTCCATCGCGCCGACGGCCGCTGGCGGCTCTACGCCTTCGCCGACATGGTCGACCCGAGAAGCCCGGGGTCGCGGTTTAACGCACTGATGGACTACCTTGCTAGCGACGCTTCGCCGATCCGTCGATTCACCCCACAAGGGGCCGATCCTGATGCGGTCTTCGATATTCACGGCATCATCCAGCAATCGCACCTTGAGGTGGACTGGGCCGATATGCACGATGTTCTTAAACCACATAAGGGCACCCTCGGCCTTCAGGACTACCAGAAAGCCCATGCCCCGGTGCTGGATACCGACCAGGATATCTTCGATCTACGTGGTATTGATCGTGGCGCTGGCGCGCTTGTGGTGGTACGTCCGGATCAATACGTCTCGCTTGTGCTTCCGCTCGATGGGTTTGATGAGCTTACCCAGTTCTTCTCAAACTTTATGACGAAGACTCGCTGAGAACATCCAAGTCAATTAATAGTAGCGATGTCTTCCTAGGTGACCATGCCCTTTCTCAACTATCGGTCTGGATACTAGCTCAGAAAACTATGTCGGTTTGCCCTATGAGTTGTTTGAGTAGTGCTTAGCCTTTTACCAGTTTTCCTCCTTGCTCAAGCATCTGCTTGGGCTTTTTTGTGCTTAAACACCATGAAATGTAGTGAAATTCTCAGCACTTTCTCGCTCGGTAATAAAGCCGTTTTCGGGTGCCTGCATGTCTTCGTAGCCCAGGGCTATGCCGCAGAGCAGTAGCGAGTTTTCATCCAACTTAAGCTCATCGCGAATAATTGAGTGGTACCAAGCAAAGGCAGCCTGCGGGCAGGTATGCAGCCCTTGGCCACGGGCGGCCAGCATCACACTTTGGATAAACATGCCGCAGTCCATAAAACTGCCGGTTTCCAGGCGACGATCCATCGTGATGAAAAGCCCTACGGGCGCATCAAACAACTGAAAATTCCTCCGCGCCTGGGCTTCGCGCTTGGCTTTATCGTCGCGGCCAATGCCCAGCGTTGCATAGAGACCAAAGCCACAGCGACGACGGCGCTCCAGGTAGGGTTCAAACCAGTTCTGCGGGTAGTAGTGATACTCAGGTGTATTGCTTTTGCCGTGATCAACGGCGTCTAATAACCGCTGGCACAGCTGGTCTTTAGCGGCCCCCGCCACCACATGCACTTTCCACGGCTGGATATTGCTACCGCTGGGCGCGCGGCTAGCAATCTGCTATGTGCATAATCGTTGCGCGCTCGACGGGGGTGACGAGATAACGACGCACCGATTTGCGGCTGGTGATGGCGGTATCTACATGCATGTGGCACTCCCTAAAAGAGTCGCGCGGTGCTTTGCCTTGCAACTACTCGCAGGTGGCTTACACCGGCAAAAGAGTTAGTTCATCTATTAGTTGTAAGCGATACGTCTCAATTTAAGTGAATATACCCTATCCCGTGCAAAATTTAAGGATGTGCCAACTTCCGAAATAGTCACTTATAAACTATTAACCAGTTGATTTTTTAAGCCTATAAAGAGATTCACGTTTTTAAATAAATGGCTCGATTAGGTATGCATATCAACCTGAGAGGTATTGGCGACTCGGCTCGTCAGTCGCAACACTCACCTGTACTGTTATTCCTCTGCAGGTAACTACCATGTCGCAAACCTCTGGGGCCGTTGTGCAAACGTCCTATGCGGAAAACTCGGCTTTTAAGCCGGTTTCTCTTGTACTGGGCATCCTAATTGGCCTGGGGGTAGATTTAATCGGTCAGTGCAACATAATGCACACTGGTAACTATCGGGGCATTTCAGAATGCCGAAGCAAGTATCAAAGACCAGGGGACTGACTTACCAGCAGCGCCCTCACTCGTTTAACGATGGCATGCCTCCCGTTGTGGCTGAGGAAAATCTTAAATTACTGTCCGGGATTAGTTGACCACTACACATCCACCAACTTCGAGCACGGACAACGAGTGCTCTTGCGCTAATGAGGCTGTAGAAAAACCGATTTCGAGCCGTCTCCACCATCTCTCGTCTTAATTTACTTACTCAGCCAGTCATCTGGTTGAGTAATCTTAATCTCGGCATTTAGCCACTTGAACGCCCAGCTAAAGCTTGTTGAAGACGGTCGTCTACTCTTAGAAAGCCACTTATCCCACTCTAAGCCCTTCATGACGCGGCCAAATGACCATAATTCGCTAACTTCTCAATATTATGCACCAAGCAGTAGAGCTGCCACTGACCTTGCACCTTTTTCTTACCCCGAAGGCTGAAACGGTTCAGTTTTTTCGTCGTGCCAATGTTACCGAATACAGGCTCTACGACTGACATGCGATGGCTGTAAATCTCTTTGCCCTTCGGGCTATCAACCCGATGCTTCATCCAGTCCGTGTAATTGGGTAAGCGTTTGTTCTCGATAATAAAAGACACTTGTCGACCAGCTCCCTTGCGATGGTCGGCAGAGCTCGGGTTCTGCATACAGTGGTATTTTTTTGGGCAGTGCCGACATTGCAGCAAACGCCCCTCGAAGTGCACTCGGGTCTGGCCATGATCGGTTTCCCGTTGACCTCTATAGGTCAACTTTTCGCCCGTTGGGCAGATACACGTTAGCTTTGCAGGATCAAATTGGAACGCGCTGGCTGGCATCGTCTCTCGCCAGCCTTTATCTGGTAAGTTCTGGTGGCGCTTACCGTATTTGCTTTTCTGGTCGGTAAATTTCGGATCTCGGCTGCGGAACTGATTATCGGGGATGTAGCCGTTGGTCTGTCGTTCGTGAAGGTACTTCATATTGGGTTTACTCGTCTCATCCATGAGACTCGCCTTCCGGGCCAGCCTGCGGCTGTTCAAATTTATTCCCGATAAATTTGTCATTGGCGAAACCGGTATCGGCGGTGACGACAGTCCCTTTTTGGTAGATGTTTTCCGCTATCCCCAGTTTCTTAAACCGGGCTTCGACCGTTTCCAGTACGGGCTGCAAAGTGTGGTGTTCCTGGCCTTCGCCGAAAGCCTGAGCATCAATGATGATCTGGTGCTTTTTATCCACCGTGGCGACGCCGTTATAGCCTTGGATCGTGACCTTGTTTGTCGTCATTTTGGCACTTTCGTTATCAGTGAGGTTGCTCTTCACTTCCTTGATTCGCTTCCCCCGGCCCGTCCTTGGGCTGTGCGTCTTTAGGAAACGATCTACTTTGTTCATGGCGGCATCTAGCGAGAGAATCGTCTTGGCCCGTCGGATATCCCGATCCAGATCGGCTTCCGTCTCGCCTCATCACGCGCGTAGTGCTCCAGTAGGTGATGCCGAATTAGGCCTCTCAGTTTCTCACGTTTCTCGTCCAATTCTTTGAACGTGCCAGACCACTCTTTTGAGGCATCGGAGGACATCTTGCAGCCATCAATCGCAAAGAGTTCGTTACCCAACAAGCCTTGTTCGTGGCACACCAGCAGCACTTGTTCGAACAGCGCTTCAATCTCATCGGCATGTCGACTGACGAAGCTGGCCAGTGTGGTGAAGTGGGGCACGGTATCGCAGGAAAGGGCTTTGAAAATAATATTGGTCTCGCAGCTCCACTGCATCTCGCGACTGGAAGTGATGCCTTGTGAGTAAGCAAACAGGATAATCTTAAGCAGGATAGCCGGATCATAGGCCAGCCGACCGGTCGCACCGTTGCGGTACTTGGGATGGAAAACGGATAAGTCGAGCTTGTGCTCGATCAGGTAGTGCACCGCGTGTTCAAAGGTGCCGGGTTGGAGTTGATCTTGGTAGTTAATCACCACCATGGCGTTCTGATCGTAGTTATAAGCTTTGAAGCGCGGCATGCTGACCACTCCTCGTCTATTTCCTCGATCCTACCAAAACTTAGCCGTCAGTGGGGTTTTTCTACAGCCTCAATGACCCACTCAAGGGCTCTAGACGTCAGTTAGTGAGTTGATCTCTCATCTCAAAGACTTTGCTGACGTTCAGGCGTGTTATTTTTTACTTGACTTTTAAACTTAGATAGCTAAGTTTGTTGTGTGAGTCCGTTATTAAAATTTAACATTTCATTTTGGCAATGAATTAATATTAACAATAATGAGGTTTTAGCTATGTTATCGCATGCAGACAACGATTTACTCTGTCGGGTAGAAGGCAACGCTCCGATGGGAAAAATCATGCGCAGCCATTGGCTGCCCGCGTGCTTATCAGAGGAAGTCAATGAAGCCGACGGAGTACCAGTTCGATTACGCTTACTGGGTGAAGATCTGGTCGCATTTCGAGACACAGATGGCAGAGTAGGGGTACTCGATGAGCGATGCCCTCATCGACGTGCTTCACTTGCTTTGGGGCGCAATGAAGAATGTGGGCTTCGGTGCCTCTACCATGGTTGGAAAGTTGATGTTGAAGGTAACATTCTAGAAATGCCCTCCGAGCCGAGCAGCTCAGGAATGACCGAAAAAGTTAAGCACAAAGCTTATAAAACACATGAGGCAGCGGGTTTTGTTTGGGTATACATGGGCGATCAAGAAAACGTACCAGAATTCGAAGCGCCGGTATTTCAGCCAACACCCGATACTAAAGTATCCATTGCAAAAGCCAAGATTGACTGCAACTGGGCGCAAATTTTAGAAGGTGCAATAGATTCAGCCCACTCATCTACGCTGCATTCCACAGATATGGTGCCAGCTCGTAAGGCATCGGCTGAAGCTGACGATGAAAAGTGGTACCGCCCTTCGACCGACCGGGCACCCAAGTTGCAATTGCAGAAGACACCGTTTGGTTTCCGTTACGCAGCTATTCGCCGACCCATAAAAGACGCCAAAACGCACGAATATATCCGTACCACTCTGTTTCTAGCGCCGTTCACTGTCCAAATCCCCCCGAACAATCGTTACGACGTAGCAATTTTACATATTCCAATTGACGACACACATACAGCGTTTCATTTCATCGCCTGGGGTAATTCCGCTACTACTCCAGATCGGGAAACTTGGCGCAAGTTTCTGGGCATGCAGATTGGCATTGACCTGGACGCGCAGTTTAACCGATTTCGGACTTTCGAAAACAATTATTGGCAGGATCGCATCCTGATGAAAACCGGTGAGAGTTTTACCGGCATTCGTGGCATTCCAAACCAGGATATTGCGATGTGGGAAACTATGGGTTCAATAGCAGATCGTTCTGATGACGTGCTGGGTGCAAGTGACGTAGCCATTGTGGAGTTTCGGCGCCAGATGGTTGAAGCAGCCAAAAAGGTGAGAGACGGTGGTCCAGTGATAGGTCGAGTGGAGCCACGGATTCCTCATGCTCATCTCAAATCCTTTGAAGGAATTGTCGAAAAGGGCACTGAATGGCGCGAGCTCGGCATGGCTGAGGAGGAGAAGACCCATCCTGATATGCAAAAATTAACAGAACAGGCAGAAAACGACGTATGAGTAAGCTGAATTTATCCGTAGCGGTGGGCAATTATGATCGCATTAGGGCTCTGGTGGACGGTGAAGTTCAGATTGATGGAGTTGACCCCGTTTTCATGTTGCATGACCCGGAGGAAATTTTCTTTCGAGCCTTTCGGCACGCTGATTTTGACATCACCGAGTTGTCCATGAGCAGTTACGTAGTAAAAACTGCTAACGGTGACTGCCCTTACATTGGGGTGCCTGTGTTTCCCTCCCGAGCGTTTCGGCACACCTCTATTTACGTGCGTACTGACCGTGGTATCAAAACACCCGCGGATCTGAAAGGTAAGCGCATTGGTTTACCAGAGTACCAATTGACGGCCAATGTTTGGGTGCGGCTGTTTCTGGAGGAAGACTATGGACTAAAACCGAATGATGTGACTTGGGTGCGTGGTGGTTACGAAGAACCTGGTCGAGTGGAAAAGATCAATTTGAATCTCACCCGGGGTGTAGAGGTAGAAAACCTGCCAGAAGGAGATACGCTCAGTGGCGCACTGGCCGCTGGCGATATAGACGCTGTAATCGGTCCGCGAGCACCATCCTGTTTTAGCTATGGGCACCCGCATGTGGGCTATCTCTTCAATGATCCTATGAATGAGGCCAAGGACTGGTATCGTCGCACTGGAATCTTCCCGATCATGCATTTACTTGGTATCCGACGAACTCTGGTAGAGCAGCATCCCTGGTTACCTTTCGCGGTGTATAAGGCATTCGAACAGTCCAAAAAAGAAGCGTTAACCCGGCTGTCTGACACCTCGGCCACCAAGGTCACTCTGCCCTTTGTTGAAGATCAGTTGAGATCCGCTCGCGCTTTGATGGGTGAAGATTTTTGGTCATATGGCTTTGCGCCGAACCGGGAAACACTCTCGAGGTTTTTAGCGCAACATCATGCTGAAGGGTTATCGAGCCGTCTAGTTGAACCTGAGGAACTGTTCCATCCCGCTAGCATGGAGAGCTTTAAAATTTAAGCGGAGTCAGTCATGCGGCGGTTAGTGGAAACAGGATCGATTCGGACTAAGGCCGCCGAGATTACAACAAATACAAACTAGCAATATCTGAGGTGAAAAAATGAAATCAACAATTAAGAAACCCATTGGCATCCTGGCTTTGTTGGCCACCACTGTAGTTTTTAACCCAGTGTCTGCACAGCCCTACAACATGAATGTCGCAGGTGCATCACCTGGTGGCTTATGGTCTTTGCTTGGCGCAGGGCTGGACAGTGCTATTCGCGAAGAATTTCCAGGCTCTACCATTACCTATCAGACGTCGGGTGGTGGAATTGCTAATGTGGCAGTTCTTCAGAGGGATGACGCGGACATGGGCTTGATTCATGACGCAGAACTGCAGTTGGCCAAAAGTGGTTCAGAACCTTTTCGCGAGCCTGCAGAAGACATTCGCGTTCTTGCATATTTGTATACTTGGGCTCCAATGCAGGCCTTTATTCGTGAAACCGTCGCAGAGAGTTATGGCATTGAAAGCCTAGAGGATATTGCCCGCTTACAACCGCCCATCACTATAGCCATTAATCGTCGGGGTAATGTTGCATCCAATGTCGCCATTGAGATGTTAGATGCCTTGGGTATAACCGAAGCAGACATCGAAAGTTGGGGGGGGCGGGTCATTTATGCGGCATCTGACGAGCAGATGAGCCTAATACAGGATCGGCGAGCCGATATGATTTTAAACAGCCTGTTTGTTAGGCACAGCTCTATTATGCAGGCGGGTAATAGTGTGGATTTGCGCATGCTGCCCATGACAGACGAGGACGCTGTCGCTCAAGTAACTGAACGGACGGGTACCATTCCGTTCACCATTCCGGAAGACACTTATGACTGGTCACCTAACGCAGCTACCACGGTGTCTCTAGGTGCTGCGCTGGCAGTACATGAGAGAATGGACGAAGAAACCGCCTATAATCTGACAAAAGCAATTTTTGCGAACTACGATAAGCTGCGTGGAGTGCACCCTGCTATGGACGAGTTGACTCCAGAAATTATGGCGTCTATCGAAGTAGTACCGTTTCATGTTGGCGCACAACGCTACCTTGAAGAAGCTGGTCTTCGCTGAAGCGGGATCTCATTAAATCAGTATAGAGGCTTTTTTTATGAGTTCCCTCCTAAACTTGCTGACGGAAACGGGGTCACGGCGTACTCTATCAGGTAAGCTAAAAATGGCAGTACATGGATGTGCTGCCTTGGTTGCGTTGGGTGTTATCTACACCACTACAATTGTATATATAGACCTGTTTGTGATGACCATAGTTTTTCTATCGGCCATTCTCGCCTTGCTGTTTATGACAATATCTCCAGGGCCTCTTGGAAGGATAGATAGACCAAGTATCATTGACTGGGTATTGGTGGCTGCAAGCATACTCGTTGGTATCTACTTCTACCTAGAAAGTGGTCGCATTTCTCAGCGTATTACGCTGTTGTTTCCACTAGAGACGCTTGATGTTATTGCGGCGTCTTTACTACTTTTGCTAACTGTAGAGGCCACTCGTCGAACGGTTGGTGTGGGCCTCACTAGTGTGGTGATGATTTTTCTGGTCTACAACCTCTGGGGACATGGTCTTCCCGGTGGCCTGGGTTTTAGAGAAGTCAGCTATCAGCACTTTCTTGATATTATGATGTTTACTAGTGATGGGCTTTTTGGTGTGCCGTTGCGTGTGGCTGCGACCTACGCCTTTCTGTTCGTCATGTTTGGTACTTTTCTTGCTAAGGCCGGAGGCGCAGAGTTTTTCTATAATTTGTCGTCTGCCATTGCAGGCCATAGAGTAGGAGGGCCTGCAAAAATTTCCGTTATTTCGTCAGGACTTTACGGCACCATGTCGGGCAGCCCAACCTCAGACGTAGTGACTACTGGATCTATAACTATACCCATTATGCAGCGCCTGGGTTACAGCAAACAACTTTCCGGTAGTGTTGAAGTTGCGGCCTCAACCGGTGGGAGCTTATTGCCTCCGGTAATGGGGTCAGCGGCCTTTATAATGGCTGAATATACTGGCATTGATTATCGCGATATAGTAATTGCGGGGATCATCCCAGCTCTCTTGTACTACCTATGTGTTTACACTCAGGTACATCTGCGTTCGCAAAAACTGGGGTTAAAAGGCATACCGGTAGACGAAACACCTAGAATGCGCCAAACCATGAAAAATGGCGGTTTGTTTATCGTGCCTTTGGTCGCACTTTCTATAGCGTTAGTGATGGGGTTTTCGCCCACTTATGTGGCGGCAGTCGCGACCGGAGTTGTTTTATTAGTGGCAGCTGTTAAACCCTCCACTCGCATGAGTATTGTGAAGATCTGGGGTGCCCTGGCTGAGACTACGCTCCGTATGGTGTCTGTTGTCGCGGCCTGTGCAGCTGCTGGTCTGGTAATAGGTGGTATTTCCATGACCGGGCTGGGTGGTAAATTTGCTGACTTAGTGTTTCTGTTGGCTGCAGACAGCACGGTGATGGTGCTGATTATATCGGCCATACTTGCCATTATTCTTGGTATGGGAATGCCGACACCTTCGGCATTTATTCTGGCGGCAGTGTTGGTCGGCCCGACTTTGGCAAGTCTTGATTTCAGTGTTCTGCAAAGCAATATGTTCATTCTGTACTTTGCTGTACTGTCAGCCATGACACCACCGGTAGCAGTAGCAGCATTCGCCGCGGCTGCTATAGCGGATGCTAAACCGCTGGAGATCGCCACGGGAGCAGTACGTCTGGCTATTACCGCATTCATCGTGCCGTTTGCCTTTGTATATGGTGACGGCCTGCTAATGGTCGGAGATTGGGACACCATCCTAGTATCCTGCGTGACGGCAGTGATCGGGGTAATATTGCTAAGCTTAGGTGTTGAAGGCTACTTACGAGATAAGTTGGCAGCGCCTGCTCGCTGGTGTTTTGTTGGTGCTGGACTACTGTTTATTTTCCCGAGTTGGTTCGCCATAGGTGGAGCTGTAATTCTTGCCATTGGTGCCTGTCTCTTTACCCCCCACCTCCGTGCAGCTATAAAGCCGGTACATTAAGGCCCAAGTATTCCCCCATTTACCTATGTCTCAAGGGTAATGGGGGCTCTATATGCTTGCTCATGCCAAAGGAGTAACGAGTGTCTGATCCTCTGTTGGCAGTTTGGTTCTCATTGTTGTCAGCATTTATGTTTGGGGCAACGTTCGTCGTGGTTCGTATAGGGGTACACAATGCGTCGACCATGACCTCTATTTGGATCAGTCTGACCGTAAATGTGATATTGCTGTGGGGTTGGAGTGTGGTGGTTTACGGCTTACCTGCTTTGGATTGGTGGCAGTGGAGGTATTTTATATTGGCTGGCTTGTTTGCCCCTCTGCTTGGTCGAACATTTCAGTTTATGGGCATGGCACGGTTGGGCGCCAATATTACTACGCCGATTACCCTAACGCATCCGTTAGTGACGATGATGATCGCAGTCTCTATATTGCGCGAACCTATCTCGGGTACTGTCTTTTTGGGTGCAGGACTGGTATTAAGCGGTTCCACTATATTGGGCATGCAACGACAAAAACCTACTTCTGGTCAGCCAGTTCCACTTCGCCCACCAAAAGTTTGGCTTTTATTTCCGATAGCGGCGTCATTGTGTTACGGCATTTCCGTCGTGTTTCGTAAGCTGGGAATCGACGAGGGAATGGAAGCAGTGACTGCTGCTGCATTGACTGCAACAGCTTCATGGCTTTTGATTTCCGTATTTGGTATCGGTAGTCGTCGACTGCTAGAAATTCGCTGCTCCAAGATAGAGTTTGGCTACCTAGTAGCCGCTGGGGTATTTTCCAGCCTAGGGCCAGTATTCTTGTTTACAGCCTTAAGGCATGGAGAGCTGATCGTGGTGGCGCCACTGGCAGCAACTACGCCCCTGTTTGTTTTGGTGGGCACCTATTGGTTTATAAAAGACGGCGAGTTATTCACCCCTGGAGTAATCAGCGGTACTCTCGCAACGGTGATTGGAGTGGCCGTCATTACTGTATTTGGTTAGAGGTAAGTATTTACTCTTTAAATGAAGCGGTTCTGGCACTCGCGATCTCTGAAAATGTGAAAGCTGCGTTATTCGAGGACGTTGGGTGCGGAGATATAATGCGCAACTCATACCAGCAGACAAGGAAGCCACAGCCATTATCATTGCCAGGCAATCGGCTGTGCTGTGTGGCCAGCGCTGGGTCGAAGCCTTGTTTAAACAGTTGGAGCCCTCTGTGGAACTGGAATGGGTCTGCACAGACGGTGATGACTTAAAGAGTGGAAATACGATATTGCGATTATCCGGTAACGCCCGGTCTTTGTTGAAGGGGGAACGCACCGCATTAAATTTCTTGCAGTGCCTATCAAGCACAGCCACGCGATGTGCGGCATTGAGTGCCCTCATTGAAGGCGCACGGGCGACGCTGTTGGATACCCGTAAAACATTGTCGGGACTACGTCTGGCCCAAAAATTTGCTATGGTCTGTGGTGGTGGTGCGAGTCATCGCACGGGGCTGTACGACGGTTTTCTGATTAAGGAGAACCATATTGCTGCATGCGGTGGCATAGCTGAAGCTGTTGCCTCTGCCCGGCTAGTAGCGCCCGGAAAATCATAAAAGTCGAAGTGGAAACGCTGGAGGAGTTGGAACAAGCACTAGCAGTGAACACGTCCGTGATCATGCTTGACAATTTTAGCCTGGAGGACACGTATTCTGCGGTTTAGCGAGTCGCTGGCCGGTCAAAACTGGAAGCCTCTGGTGGGGTAACTGAACATAACTTGCGTGCGGTGGCTGAAACCGGAGTTGATTATATTTCGTTGGGCACTCTGACTAAAGACATTCAAGCTATTGACTTATCAATGTTGTTAACCTGCTAAGGATCTATGGGCGCCCCTCTATAGATCGGTTAGGCACCCTTTAGGCACATCTGTATTGCCTTCATTTAGCGAGCAGAATGTCACGAGCTTTTCTAGCACGCAACTTCCACAACTGCCAGGGACGATCCGCTTGCCCTTCTATGTTATTCATGGCAGTGGCGGCTTCTTCTTTGGTTAGAAACTCTATCTTACCCAGGCGACTGGCTTCGGTTTGAGCACGGGCGTTAACTTCAACATACACTGCTCGATAGACAGCCTTTTTGAGTGAGTCAGCCACGACCGTAGATCCGTGACCGCGCATCAGAATCAATGGGTGATCCGCTAGTGAATCTGCTAGAGCGGATCCTAGATGTTGGCTACTGATAAGTAAGTCTGTGGCATTCCCCCCAGCCTCGCGAATTTCAAAAATGGGTGCACCTTCACCAATGAAGCCGCTCATGTGACACATGGCACGCAGGGGATAATTTCGTAATACGCTAAATGGCACTACCGAGGCTGAATGGCTGTGTACAATGGACATTACATCGGGCCGTTTACGATAAATCTCACCGTGAATAAAACGTTCCAGGTAGGGTTTACGGTTATCATTTACTGCCTGGCCGTCCAGGTTAAATATCATCAGGTCTTCTTTTTCAACTAAACCTGGGGCACGATTGCGGGATAGGATAAATTGTTCAGGATTTTCAGGATGCCGCACGCTCACGTGACCGAACGCGTCAACAACTCCCTCATTGAATAGTATGTGGTTGGCGTCTACCAGATCATTTAATAAAGCATCCTGTTCGGGGGTGATATTGGGCATATTCAATCCTCTCAGGGCTTTTTTTAGTAGTACTGAACAAGACGCTTTAATTAGAGGCTTCTGTCAGTCAGTGTTTGTCCAGAAATTCATCTTGGGCCAGATTGTCGATCATCCGCAGTAGAACGCTGCGGGTTGCTTTCATCTCGTCGTAGGTAATTCCCTCCAGTGCCGTAGCGTTAACATCTTCCGCTAATGGGGTCAGAATATCTTTCAGAGCATGCCCTTTGGGACTTAGAAAAATGTGCACCTTGCGCCGGTTGCCGTTTAACTGCCGCCGCTCGATAAGACCTTTTTGCTCCATGGCCTTCAGCGCTGTGAAAGTGGTGGGTTCCATCACTCCAGCTTCATCGCTGAGTTCCCGCTGGCTTAGGCCTTCAGTTACCCACAGAATGCGAAGAAATGACCAATGACCAAAGCTTACATCGTGCTCAGCAAGCCTGGCCTGTAGACTTTTCGCCAATAACCGACCAGCGTCACGTACCAGATGCGCCATGCGGTCATCCGGTACATCGGTATGCCAGTGCCGCAAGACGCTCTGCGATTCTCTGACTTCTCGTTTTACCATGCGGTAGATGCCTTCGTGATCATAATTGAGAAAGAATACTTTGCTGGTGCCGCATTATAACTTCTTTTCGATCATTAGCCGATTGCAGTAGGGCAAAACATACTTCCATTGTGGCTAATCCCCAGGTTCCAGAGTGCACAGGCTCCTGATTGTCTTGAGCAGCCGCAATCAATTCATCTAGCACTTCCCTACGAGGAATGTGGGGAGGACTGAGAGGTATGGTAAAGCGTTTAGTATGACCAAATACCTCAATGCCTGATGGCGTAGGCCTTAGGTCACCAAGTTCACAGCTCACTATAAAATGGCCAAAGTGATTGTGACCAATACCTTTTAGGCTGGCATCTGCGAGAGTCTGGCCATCTCCGTAGGCCCGTCTGTTTTTCAGAGCAGCTTCCTGTGCCGGTGTATCGACAGTGGCAAGCAGGCTGCGAGCCTTGCCGTAATCTTTCGACGACTTTTGCTGGCCTAGCTCCCCCTGCCAATCTAGCCACTGATCAGAATCAAAATGCGCGTAGCCACTGTAAGTCATGTTTGCGAAGGCGCCGTTTGCGAAAGTCAGCAGTGCAGAGTAAGCTCCCTCGGTTGGCCGATTCGGATCCCAGCGTCCTGTGAGTGCCCGTACACTCTCTACCTCTCCACCACCAAGCAGACGTACAATGTCCACTTGATGCGCAGCCTGACTGAATACCACACCGCCGCCCTGAGCTGTGTTTAATTCTTCTGGTCGGCGGGGGCGGTACAAAAAATCAGTGTAATTGAAAGCTGTAATCATGCGCACCTGCCCCATTTCACCTGAATGAATAAGGCGCGCGGTTTCTCGATACGGGGTATCAAAGCTGTGGCTGTGGCCTACCAGCAACCAGCAATTAGCGGCTTGCATTGCGTCTACCATTGCTTGGCAGTCTGTCATCGACAAAGCCATGGGCTTTTCAACCAGTACGTGTTTCCCGTAGTGGGCTGCAAGTTCTACTTGCGTACGATGAAACTGATGCGGAGAGGCAAGGTATACGGCGTCTACGTCCGATCTTTGGCATAAAGCCTCAAAATTATCCGTGGTGAAGCCAGCAAAGTCAGATGCAAATTGGGCGCGCGCCTCCGGGCGAGGGTCTGCTGCTGCGGTGAGACGTATACCTGGATGCGCTGCTAGAGTTGGTAGAAGTAGCATGAAGCCTCGGCCCAGTCCAGCGATGCCGAGCCGTAACGGTGCGTAAGTCATATCTGAGCCTTAAAATCGTGGTAGTTCGATTTCAATTTCATCACCTTCCGCCCGTGAAACACATACCATGATCTGGTCTTCCTTTTCTTCCTCGGACAAAACTAGATCCCGATGATCGGCTTTGCCGGACAAAAGCCTAGAGCGACAAGTTCCACATGTACCGCTTTCACAAGATGATGGCACCTCATACCCGTTAGCCCGAAGCGCTTCTATGATGGTTTGTTCTGCCAGGACATGAACGGTCTCGTCAGTATCAGTAATTTTAACCTGGAAAGGTTTGTCGTTAGGTTGATGTGCCACTGCACCAGCGAAATCCTCAAAATGTACGCTGCTTGGTGACCAGTGGCCTGTCATGTCACGCACTTCTTCCATCAGCTCGCGTGGCCCGCAGCAATATATGTAGGCTCCCTTTGGCTGTTCTAGCACGGGCCAAAGATCGTAACGATTGCCTGAGCTGCATTGAGTGTGATGTATTACCACCTTGCCTTTGTATTCGGGTTGGGAAAACTCCTCTACATAGGCTGTATGATCTGAGTCACGGGATAAATAGTACAGTTTAAAAGGTATTCCACTTGACAGTCTCAGGGTCTGAATCATGGAGTATATAGGTGTGATACCAATGCCGCCCGCAATGAAAATGTATCGAGTTGGGTTCCCGGTCAGTGGAAAATCATTAGTAGGCTCTGAGATGCGCAGTCGCGTTCCAGCCTCAGCCTCATCACACAGGCTTTTAGATCCGCCTTCTCCATTTTCTTCCCGCTTGACACAAATAACATAGCGATCCAGAACATCTGGAGATTGGCTTAGCGAATACCGCCTTTCTAATCCATTGGGTGCTTCAATATAAATGTGTGCACCGGCATCGGGTTCTGGCAATTCGGTGTCATTTGTAGGCATTAACTCAAACTTAAAAATGCCGGCAGCAAGTTCAGTTTTGCTCACTACTTCGACAGGTATTGTTAGCTCGCGATTGGCGGCCATGAGGTACTCCCAAAATAATATTATATTTCTAAGTTTATTCAAAATACCTTAGCCCTGCCACTTTTTGAAGCCGATATATGGGTTAAGTGACAAAAATAATAAGGTGAAGCCTTGGCTGGCACTCCTCTCATCAAATTAAGTGATTATTTTTGGCTTTTTCGACGTTGGAGCGGGAGTTCGACCCCTGAGGTGGGCCAGATATGATTCCTCAACAGCAGTAGGTACGATATTGACGGCACTCATTTGCTGACTCTCGGGCTAGGTTGGGAAGCGCTCTGGGTTCTCAATAACCAGCACCTAGAGACTTCTGTATCGCCCCCTCGTCTGGATCTCTAGGTCGAGGCCGAGCACGGTAGTTTTACCCATGCTCGCGTGCCTCGCACGAAGTGTCCTGGACATGGCGTCAAACGCATTGGGGTGCCTTGAGTGCGGCCGGGTAGCGACTTCATTGAGCAAGCCGCCATGTCATTGGCTCAGGAGATACCTGTGCTGGCCGCCTCTCGGCAGTTGGAGATTTCCGGCAAGCGGTTGTGGCGCATTGTTCATCACTACGTGGGCTGCATGCTGGGGAGCTGAATCTGTCGGATGTGACCAACGTCGGTGTGGCCGAAACGCCGTCTCGTCGCGGCTATCGCTATGTAACGGTATTTCTCGAGGAACCGGTCGCCTTCGCCCTCCCTGGTTGTGGCAAGTATGCCATTAAAGCGTTCAGCGCTTTTTTGAATGAATAGCCTGTTTCAGGTGGCTTGTCACGTGCACGTTGCTATAGAAACGAGGCCAATTTCATTGCTATGACCTGCTTGATTGGCAGCCCGGTAAGCTGTCTGTTTGACTAGGCTAAATTAAATGAAGTAACGAAGAGCTGTTTTTCACGTCTCAATTAGTGCCGAGTACGAGGGTTTGCTTAAAACAGAAGCCAGTCCGCAGGATGGGCGCGTCACTGAAGTAGAGCTTACCGAGGCGGGCGAGGCAAAGCTGGATATTGCCAGGCAAGTTACTAGTCGTTTAGTGGAAAAAGCGTTTGCCGATTTCAGCAAGCAGGACATTGTTTATATCAATCAATGCTTAAGTAGAATGTTTCATAACCTAAACGCTCTTTAACGCTCATGGCCAAGCTGATCGCCTCGATAAAACTTGTCGGCAGGCTCTACGAGTCTCCTGTTTAGACGTTAAATAGTGAAGAGATTAACCCTTATAGCCCAAGCGCCTGCCTGGGCTTTTTTACGCTTAAATGCCACGAAAAGTCGTAAAGTTTTCCACGCTTTCTCGCTCGGTAATAAAGCCGTTTTCGGGTGCCTGCATGTCTTCGTAGCCCAGCGCTATACCGCAGAGCAGTAGCGAGTTTTCATCCAACTTAAGCTCGTCGCGAATAAGCGTGTGGTACCAAGCAAAGGCAGCCTGCGGGCAGGTATGTAGCCCCTGGCCACGGGCGGCTAACATGACACTTTGGATAAACATGCCACAATCCATAAAACTGCCCGCTTCCAGGCGACGATCCATCGTGATGAAAAGCCCAACGGGTGCATCGAATAAGTGAAAATTCCGCCGTGCCTGGGCTTCGCGCTTGGCTTTATCGTCACGGCCAATGCCCAGCGTTGCATAAAGACCAAAGCCACAGCGTCGGCGGCGCTCCAGGTAGGGTTCAAACCAGTTCTGCGGGTAGTAGTGATACTCAGGTGTATCGCTTTTGCCGTGATCAACGGCATCTAATAACCGCTGGCACAGCTGGTCTTTAGCGGCTCCCGCCACTACATGCACTTTCCACGGCTGGATATTGCTACCGCTGGGCGCGCGGCTAGCAATATCCAATATGTGCATAATCGTTGCGCGCTCGACGGGGGTGTCGAGAAAACGGCGCACCGATTTGCGGCTGGTGATGGCGGTATCTACATGCATGCGGGCACTCCTTAAAAGAGTCGCGCGGTGCTTTGCCGCTAGCATGCCGCGCGCATTAAATGATGTTATTGGGCGACCAAGTGACAGCGGCTCTCTTCCAGCGATTGGAAGGCCTCTTCACCCGGAATCGTGCGCAGTATTTCGTAAAGATCCCACTCGTTAGTGGAGGCATCAGGTGTTTTCACCCTGGCTAGGTACATATCATGCACCATGCGACCATCATCACGAATGTAGCCGTTGGTGGCGAACATGTCGTTGATGGGCGTGTCTTGCATCATGGCGCGAACGGTGGCTGAGTCGTCCGTGCCGCTCGCTTCAACGGCATTTAAGTAGTGCATAACGCTGGAGTAAACGCCTGCCTGTACCATCGTTGGCATTCGGCCAGTACGCGCATGATAGCGCTCTGCCCATTCACGTGAAGCCTCATTCAAATCCCAGTACCAGCCGGTCGTTAGTTGCATGCCTTGGGTGCTTTCTAAGCCCAGCGCGTGTATATCGTTTAAAAACACCATCAACCCGGCGAGTGACTGACCAGACTGTGCCAGGCCAAATTGCCCCGCCGTGCTGATCGCATTAACGGTGTCGGCCCCCGCATTCGCCAGCCCTACGATCTTGGCGCCAGAGTTTTGCGCTTGCAGCACATACGATGAGAAATCGCTGGTATTTAGCGGATGGCGCACGCTACCCAACACCTCGCCTCCATGCGCTTCCACGACGGCGGTAACGTCGTTTTCCAGCGAGTGACCAAAGGCATAGTCAGCGGTAATCATGAACCAACTATCACCCCCTTCTTCGAGTATCGCTTTAGCAGCGCCATTGGACATAGCATAAGTATCGTAGACCCACTGCACATGATTGGGCGTGCAATACTCATTGGTGATACTCAGTGCGGCGGCACCTGCCACCATGGCAAGCTTATCGTTTTCAGCCAGGAGCTGAGTGGCAGCGATTGTCACCGACGAGGCCACCATGCCTGCGACCATATCGACATTACGCTGGTCGATCCATTCACGTACGGTGTTGGCTCCCACATCAGCGCTGTTTCGGTCATCACCACTAAACACCACAATCGGTGCGCCGTTAATTTCACCGCCGTGATCTTCCACCGCCATGTTAAGCGCTTCCAAGCCACCAGGACCGGCCAAATCGCGGTAGGGCCCTGACATATCGGATAAATAGCCGATGCGAATTTCATTATCGCTGACGTTTGCCTGAGCGCTGCTGAACGCACTGGCAAACGCGATGCTTAGCGCAATGGCTAACGGTTGTTTATTTAGAGCAGACATAGAACCCCCAACCCCGTGCAAGACGAGGCAAATTGTTGTTATCGGTATGGGTAGTAACGCTGGGTGCGCTTTAACAGCGCCGTTCGTTGGGTTGGTTATGGTGTTTCGGTCGTTTCCTCCTTGGCGTTTAGCGCGGTATTTTCTAAATCGTGCTGAAGTTTATTGAGGTAGTGCAACAAGCTGACGGTTTCATCGAAGGAAAAACTGCTAAGCCCATCACGGTAAAACTCATGAATTCGGGGCTGTAAACTCTCCCAAAAGGCGCGACCTTGGTGGGTCAGTAAAATAATCCGTGCGCGCTTGTCGTCGGGATGAGGAATACGTTCAACATGGGCATCGCGCTCCAAACGCTTGAGCACGCCGTCCAGGCTTTGACGGCTAACCACCAAGTACTCGGTCAGCGCATTAAACGAAATACCCTCTTCAAAGCCTTTACGTGAAAGGGCGCCCAGCACTGCCCACTGCACGGTGGTCAAGCCTACTTCGCTTATCGTCTGCTTTTGCAGGATATTGCTGACCTGAAAAAGCCGAAAAAAAAGTCGGTTAGCCACGCTTTTGTCGTCTTCACTCGCCATCGGCATATCCTTGACTGGGTCGATAGAATCCGCGCCCAGGCGATCAAGTGAGACAAGCAAGAAGCCAGCGTTCACGCAGAGACCGACTGACGCGCAATAATATTTTTCATAATCTGAGCCGTGCCATCACCAATCTGCAGCCCTAGTACATCACGCATGCGCTGGGAAAACGGCAAATCTTCCCCCCAACCCGTATGCCCGTGGGCCAGCATGCACTGTTTGATCACATCAAAGGCTAGCTTCGGTCCCCACCACTTATTCATTGCCGCTTCAGCGGTATGCGGGCGCTGGTTGTCTTTTAGCCACAGCGCGTAATAACACTGCAGCCGCGCCGCTTGTACGTAGGTTTGGTATTCCGCCAGTGGATGGGTCAAGCCTTGGAAGGCAGCTAACGGCTGGCCAAAGGCTTCACGCTGGGTGAGCCACTGCCAAGTTTCATCCAACGACTGCTGAGCCACGGCCAAACACTGTAAACCAATCAGCGCACGGCTATAGTCAAACCCCTGCATCACCTGCTTAAAGCCTTGCCCTTCGATGCCTAGCATGTGGTCGGCAGGCACACGCACATTGTCGAAGAAAATAGAGCCGCGGCCAATGGCTCGTTGGCCTGAATCCTCAAAGCGACTGGTCGAAATACCCGTGCTCTCCATGGGTACTAAAAACGCGCTGATGCCGCTGGCGCGCTGCTCTTGTGTCCCGGTGCGCGCAAAGACCACCGCTACATCCGCCTGATCGGCCATGGAAATGGAGGTTTTTTCACCTTTTAGCAGAAAGCTATCGCCATCACGGGTCGCTTTGAGCTTAAGGTTTGCTGCATCTGAGCCGCCATGGGGCTCGGTTAGCGCAATACAGCAGATCTTATGGCCAGCCGTCATGCCTGATAACCACTCTTGGGCCAACTCCGGCCGGGCGTGATGGGCGATGATTTGACCATTAAGAGAAGCGAGCAGGGGCAAGTAGCCGACGTTAAAGTCACCCCTGGCGATCTCTTCAACAATTACACCAGTGGTCATACAGTCCAGCCCGCTGCCACCGAACTCTTCGGGTAGCTCACCGCCCAGGCAGCCCATCTGGCCTAACTCGGCGACGATCTCGCGTTCAATGCATGCCGCCTGCTCACGCTGCCGATAGCGAGGGGCTAATCGCTCGCTGGCAAACCGCGCGATGGTGTCGCGAATGGCTTCTTGCTGTTCGGTAAATGCAAAATTCATGACGCTTCACTCGCTCTCTTGAGACTACCCTTTGTGAAGGGGAGCATCGGTTATGACTCATAATATTTGCGAAATTCGGGCTTACGCTTTTCCTTAAACGCGGCAACTCCTTCCTGCGACTCCTTGGTGTCGTAGTAGAGGCTTAGCGCCTGCATACCGAGTGCACCAATACCGGCGATATTTTCGCTGTCTGCATTGAAAGAGCGCTTGGCGATGGACAGGGCAGTAGGGCTTTTCTCAAGAATTTCGTCGCACCATTTACGCACTTCCTCGTCAAGCTGCTCAGGCGGCACCACAGCATTGAGCAGCCCCCAATCGAGCGCTTGCTGAGCCGTATATTTTCGACACAGGTACCAGATTTCACGGGCCCGTTTTTCGCCAATGACGCGGGCGAGATAAGCGGTGCCAAAGCCGGGGTCAACCGATCCCACTTTTGGGCCCACCTGGCCAAAAATGGCTGTCTCTGACGCAATGCTTAGATCGCAGACCACGTGTAAAACGTGCCCGCCGCCAATGGCAAACCCATTCACACGGGCAATGACCGGTTTAGGCACTTGGCGGATGAGCGTTTGCAGCTCCTCTACCGGTAGACCGATGATGCCGCGGCCATCGTATTGGCCCTCATGCGCGCCTTGATCGCCCCCGGTGCAGAATGCCTTATCACCCGCGCCGGTGAGCACAATGACGCCAATCGATTTGTCCCAGCCAGCACGGTTGAAGGCATCCAGCAGTTCCATGCAGGTTTGGCCACGGAAGGCGTTATAGCGCTCGGGTCGGTTGATAGTGATCGTTGCGACGCCGTCGTCTACCTCATACAAGATGTCTTCGTAGTGAGTGGTATGGCTCATGATTTAGCTCCTTATTTTTGTAAGCGGCTTGCGTTAACCCGCCATGGTCAGCCCGCCGGAGACGCTGATCACCTGCCCGGTAATAAAATTCGCTTCGTCGCTCGCGAGCATCACGATAATCCCAGGGTAATCTTCAGGCTGGCCTATCCGGCGCATGGGTACGGCGTTGCGGAAGGCTTCCAGTAACTTTTCAGGGTCACGGGAGGTATCGGCCACGCCTTTTAAAAGGGCAGTATCGGTAGGGCCAGGACAAACAACGTTGACGGTAATGTTTTTAGTCGCCAGCTCCCGGGCGAGGGTTTTACTTAAACCGAGCAGCCCCGCCTTACAGGCGGCATAAACGGCTTCACCGGAAGAGCCCACCCGGGCTGCATCCGAGGCAATGTTGACCACCTTGCCACCGCCCGCCTCCACCATTCTTGGCAGTACGATGTGGTGCATATTGAGCGCGCCGGTCAGGTTCACGGCAATCAGCGACTCCCACATCGCGGGGTCGGTTTTAAGAAACGGCATAAAGCGGTCAAAGCCCGCGTTATTAATCAAAATAGTGGGCGTGCCGAGCTCTGCTTCAATGCGCTTAACGGTCGCTTCAATAGCGTGGTAATTGGTGATATCCGCAGCGTAAGCGCGAGCGTTACCGCCTGCTTCAATAATGCTGTCGACACTTACTTGGGCGGCTTGCTCATCACGGTCAAGCACAGCGACCAGCGCGCCTTCCTGAGCAAAGCGTTGACACACCGCGCGGCCAATGCCGCCGCCGCCGCCGGTCACTATTACGGTTTTTCCAGTTAAACCTTGCATATTGTTTTCCCATTAGTGGCCATTTGAGGCGCATAACGACACATTAAGCGCGTGAATCGGAATGGATAGCCGCTTGGTCGCGAAGCTTAAATTTCTGAATTTTTCCAGAAGGCGTGCGTGGCAGCTCTTCCAGCACTTCAAGAAACTCCGGATGGTATTGGCGCGTCACATGCCGCTCGGTAAGAAACTGAGTGATCTCTTCAAGGCTCAGGCTGGGGTAACCCTCTTTGAGCACAACGTAAGCGACCAACCGCTCGCCTAAACGCTCATCTGGGCGCCCAACAAGCGCCAGTGCCTGGATAGCGGGATGCTGATAAAGAGTGTTTTCGATATCCACGATGGGGATATTCTCACCGCCTCGAATGACCACATCTTTAGAGCGGCCCGTGATACGCACATAGCCCGCTTCATTGAGGCGTGCTAAATCCCCCGTTGGGAACCAGCCTTCCTCATCTACGCCGTAAAGATCAGGTTGTTTGAAGTAGCCAACAAACAGACTGGCACCGCGCACCCATAGGCTGCCTTCTTGATTAGGTGGCAAGGTGTTGCCCTCAATATCGGTCACTTTGAGTTCCATAAAGGGCAGAGGGACGCCATCGGTTTCGACTGAACACGAAGGCGCATCATCCAAACGAGTAGTGGTAACGGCGCCGTTCTCGGTCATTCCCCAGGCGGAGATGATTTTAGTGGGCAAATTACGCGCCGCTTTTTCTACTAGCGGACTGGGTATAGGGGCGCCTGCACAAAGAAAGAGTTTCAGTGACTGCAGATCACTTCCGTGAGCAATCGCTTGCTCGGCGATATCTGCCAAAAAGGGAGTAGAACCCAGCATCAAACTGGGCTGTTCAAAGCGTACTATTTTGACTGCTTCAGCGGGTAACCACGTATCTTGAAGAACGGCCGTGGCCTGCAAATAGATCGGCATCATTAAGCCGTAAAGAAAGCCTAACTGATGCGCCAGAGGCGAAGGCATTAAGGCGGTATCAGCAGCATTCAGCGCTAAGCGTTCGGCAAGGGGGCGAATATGGCTAAGCAGCGTATTAGAGGTGTGCATTACCCCTTTTGGTTTGCCCGTAGTACCCGATGTGTAAAGCAGTTGCACAACATCATCACCGGATGGGCGGCGCTCTGTAAACAGTGCGGCAGTATCGCGCGTCTTTTCCTCTCCATGGTTAAGCAGGCGAGCTTCAAAGCTGGATTCTCCTTTACCTTCACCGCCAATCACCAGTACATGGGTTAGCGAAGCCAATTCTGCCTTAAGAGTTGCTGCCATGGCAGCATGATCGAAACCTCGAAACACACCGGGTACGACTAGCAGCTTACTTTCGGCTTGGGCGAGCATAAAACGCAACTCATGCTCGCGGAAAATGGGCATAAGCGGGTTAAGTACTGCGCCGACTCGAACACACGCTAAGTGGAGCGCGGTCATTTGCCACCAATTAGGCAATTGGCAAGACACCACATCCCCCACCTGAATGCCCAGCGAGACAAGCCCAACGGCTATTTGTGTGGCCCGCTCATTGAGTTCGCTATAGCTAAGCTGGGTTCGTTCTCCAGAGGCCATGGTGTAGGTAACAATGGCTGGTTTGTTAGGTGCTTGAGCAACCGCTTGATCAAGATAATCTGTAATGAGCATGTCATTCCAGGCGCCAAGCGACATCATCTTATTTCTACGCTCAGGTGTCATATTTGTACTGATTTTCATATAAAATCCTGAAATTATTTGTTATTTTAAAATATATTCACGTTTTTTACTTTCTTTTATTTTAAAAGTCTTGTGTGTAAATTAGGCTACGATGGTTTTTATGTCAACATGTTGTCTTTTATTTCCAGCATAAAAAAGAAGACATGGAGAAAGCCGTACAACAAGGTATTACCCTAATTTGTCTACGCTTTGCGACTTAGTAGTTTTTAGTGGAGAAGCTAAAGACACATGGCTTCATCAACAGGCTGGCCTTAGCATCCATTAGTCGTAAGCAATGAACAGTAACAAGAGGTATATTCCAGAGTCTCTGCAATATACCTATATGGTAGATTCGCTAATTGTTTATTTATTATATTTTAAGCGACTGATTTATATGGATTCTGAGTATTTTATGTGTCCGCAAGATGTTGCCCGATTAGGTATGCGTATCAACCTGAGAGGTATTGGTAACGCATCACTTCAACCGTAACACTCACCTACACTGTTATTACTATGCAGGTAATTACCATGCCGCAAACCACTAGGTCTGTTGAGCAAACGTCCTACGCGGAAGCCTCGGCTTTTAAGCCGGTTTCTCTTGTGCTGGGCATCCTAATAAGCCTGTGTGTTTTCTTTCTGTTGCCCGAAACGCTGGCCTTCAATGCTCGTCTAGTGGCGGGCATAGCGATGCTGATGGCCACTTGGTGGATGACCGAGGCGATTCCCATTCCGGTTACATCGCTGCTGCCACTCGTCCTGTTCCCTTTTTTCGATATTGCCTCGGTCGGTGAGACCGCCTCACCCTATGCCCACAGCATTGTCTTTCTAGTGTTGGGGGGTGTGTTGCTAGGTTTGGCAACGCAGCGTTGGAATTTACATCGCCGCTTCGCGCTACTAACGGTCCTTACCGTGGGCACCAAACCGGCTCAAATCGTCTTCGGTCTGATGTTCGCAAGCTGGTTTATCACCATGTGGGTCAGCAATACCGCCACCGCAGTGATTATGGTACCGATCGGAGGCTCGATCATCGCGCTAGTAAAGTCACTGGGTAATGGTGACGACACACCGAAGTTTTCTGCCGCTGTGCTACTGGGTATTGCCTATGCCATCACCATCGGCTCCATGGCGACGTTGATCGGCCAGCCGCCGATGGCGTTAATGCGCGCGTACATGGAAGACACGCATGGGCTTAGCATCGGCTTTGGCCACTGGATGTTAGTGGGAGTGCCTTTCTCATTCACCATGCTGATGCTGGCTTGGCTCGTGCTTAGCAAACTGGTGTTCCGCTCGGAAGTCGAGAACATTCAGGGCGGCCGGGCGATGATCGAGACAGAACTCAAGGGGATGGGCCGTCTATCGCCTGAAGAGTCGCGTGTGTTGATGGTCTTTGCCGGGGCAGTGTTCTGCTGGGTCTTCGTGCCATTAATTGCGAGAATTCCTGTCGTGCAGGGTGCGCTGCCTTGGTTGGCTAACATCAACGACACCAGTGTGGCGATCCTCGCGGCGATTCTGATGTTTGTGTTTCCTGCCTCTAAAGGAAAAGGGGCGTTGCTGGCATGGTCGGCTACCCGGGACGTGCCTTGGGGAGTACTGATTCTATTTGGCGGTGGCCTAACACTTTCAGCCCAGTTCACCGCCACGGGTTTGAGTGCCTGGGTTGGCGAGAGCGTCTCGGGACTGTCGGGCCTACCGCCAATTTTGATTCTAGCCATCACCGCTATCGTGATCATCCTATTGACCGAGCTAACCAGCAACACGGCGACCGCGGCTGCCTTCTTCCCGATTATGGGCTCTATTGCCATGGGGCTGGGTATTGAACCTTTCTTGATGACCATCGTGGTTACCTTTGCTGTGAGCTGCGCCTTTATGTTGCCAGTGGCAACACCTTCCAATGCGGTGGCTTTCGCAACAGGGGATCTTCCGATCAAGAGCATGATCCGTGCAGGTATCTGGCTCAACGTTATCGGCTTACTGGTGATTATGGTCTCGCTCTACACCATCGTCCCCCTGGTATTCGATGTCTCTTTTTAAGCTGGAGCTGCAAGCGTCACTGGAAACGATTTCGATTTGACGGTGGCAAATAACCGTTCTATTTTGTTCGCAATACAAATTAGTGTTCGCAATAAGAATAAAGGAGTTTTCTATGGCTCAGCCTTGCATTATTTGCGTCGCCATTACCGGCAGCCTGCCACGCAAAGAGAACAACCCTGCCGTGCCGATTACGGTGGAAGAGCAGATTGAAAGCACTCAGGCGGCGTTCGAAGCGGGCGCTAGCATCGCTCACTGCCACGTACGCAACGATGATCAAACGCCTTCATCCGACCCAGAGAAGTTTGGCCGCCTGATGGAAGGGCTCAAGAAGCACTGCCCCGGCATGATCATTCAACTCTCCACTGGCGGGCGCTCGGGTGCAGGAGAAGCCCGGGGCGGGATGCTGCCGCTGAAGCCTGATATGGCCAGCCTCTCGGTAGGTTCCAATAACTTCCCCAACCGCGTTTACGAGAATCCGCCGCAGTTGGTGGAGTGGCTTGCCGATGAGATGCTGAAGTACGGCGTAAAGCCTGAAATCGAAGCGTTTGACCTGTCGCATATTCACCAAGCGGTGAACCTTTCGAAGCAAGGCAAGCTAAAGACGCCGCTTTACGTGCAGTTTGTCATGGGCGTAAAGAATTCGATGCCAGCGGACAAGCCAACGTTTGATTTCTATATCGACACGCTCAAGCGATTGGCGCCGGATGCTCAGTGGTGTGGCGCAGGTATTGGTGCGAATCAATACGTACTTAACGAGTGGTCGATTGCTGCAGGTGGTCATACCCGTACGGGTCTTGAAGATAACGTGCGCCTGGATAGCGAAACACTGGCGCCCTCCAACGCGGCATTAGTCGAGCGAACCGTAGCACTGTGCGAGAAGTACCAGCGCCCGGTGGCTACCTGGCAGCAGGCCCGTGAGATGCTTGGGTTATAACAATACAAAACCGACAATTAATAAGCAGGAGTAAAGAGATGACGAATATCACTGTCGTGGGTGATGCACCTGAGATCGATGAGATCAAACGCGTTGTGCAACTTTATGTGGATGGCTTTCAAGGCGGTATGGAAAAGCTTCAGGAAGCCTTCCATAAAGAGGCGTGGATTTTTGCTCTGGACGCTGAGGGCGCATTGGCAACTGACTTGATCAGCGATCGCTTCGAGCGCTGGGCGAATAGCCAGCGAGCGGTCAAGAGCCGTTTTATCGCCATCACCCAGGCCGGAGATGTCGCCAGCGTGCTGTTAGGCTTTGATAATAGCGAAAACCTTGAGGATTCTTGGGTTGATGTGATTGCACTGCTCAAGGTTCAAGGCACTTGGAAAATCACCAATAAGACTGCTGCTCACAGTAGCCGTGCGGCATGGGCCAGGCCGTAGTCGACTCGACAGGGTAGGCAATGTGAGCAAAACGGCAGTGGTAATAACACTGCCGTTTTGGTTTATGGCGACTTTAGGTTAGATATGCCAGAGCCCCTACTGTCATGGCTTCGATGCCAGTGCGTAATGTCACGTCGTTGCCCGGGAAATAGTAGGGCGAGTGTGGCATTTCAAGGTGGCGCATCTTCTGCGAGACGCTTGTTCCCAAGGTTTCCGCCCAGCGCGCGGCAGGGGTGGCTCCAATAAACCAGTAGACGTAAGGGATATCATCGCCGCTAAAACCGCCTGCTTCGGCATTTCCGAACAGCGGGAAATCCTCGCTGGCATTTAGGCGTGGCATGGCAAAAAGGTTGGCGCCACCAAAATGCTCAGCGTGAGCTTGGCGAACATGCTCTACCGCCATCGGGTCGTTGTGCAGGGCGATAGTCTCGTTGAGTACTCGGAATTCCGGCAGTTTGGGCGAGCGGCCCGCTTCGCATTCTGCGCGGATAATTCGCTCAATAGACGTCACTACTTGGCGATGCAGTGCATCATCAAAGCTACGGATATTAATCTCAAGCTCTGCCGAATGAGGGATGATATTGGCCTGGGTTCCCGCGTGGAGTTTACCAACGGTCACCACCACGGTTTCTTCAGGTGGCACTTCCCGGGACACGATACTTTGCAGGCGGGTGACCACATGTGCAGCAATAACTACCGGATCCACCGTTTGAGCGGGCATGGAGCCGTGGCCCCCGTTACCATGTATAGTGACCGCCAAGTTGGTGCAGGCGGCCATAGTACTACCTTCGCGGTGGCCGATAGTGCCTGCGAGAGCGGGCATGTTGTGTTGGCCAAGAATGATGTCTGGGCGAGAGAAGCGCCCATAAAGGTCGTCATCAAGCATCGCTTGGGCACCGCCAAAAATTTCCTCTGCAGGCTGGCAGATCAGCATCAATGTGCCGGACCATTGCTCTTTCAGTCCCGCCATGACCGCAGCGGCGCCGACAATACAGCTGCTGTGTAGGTCGTGGCCGCAGGCATGCATCAACGGCACAGTTTCGCCATTTTCAGCCACAGCGGTTTCACTGCTGGCAAACTCTAGCCCTGTTTCTTCCTTGATGGGTAGCGCATCCATGTCGCCGCGCAGCATGACGGTGGGGCCTTCGCCATTACGTAGCACGGCCACGACACCCGTGCCGCCAATGTTGCGGGACACCTCATAGCCGAAATTTTCCAAAGCGTCGGCGAGTCGCGCACTCGTCTTATACTCCTGAAAGGGCAACTCGGGGGTCTGATGCAATTGACGGTAGAGTGATTGGACATCTTCGAATGCCGCATCTACATGAGTGGCAATGGCACCCTTAAAATTAAATCGATCGGTCTGGGTAATCATACTTTTCTCCAGGCTCTCATTGAGGGTGGGTAGGTGTGGGGTCAGCAAGAGTGGGCTTGACGAGCAATTGACAGGTCGTCACAACGCCAACGTTGAGCAGCATCGCCCAGACGCCTGCGTGCCAGCCAAGTGGAGAGCTCCAAGCGAATTCCATCACCAAGTAAGCCAGGCTGCCGAGCAGGGCACCCGCCATAACGCTGGCACGGCGTAGCTGTGGCATAAACAGTGCGCCAATCACCATCGGGAACAGCTGGACAATCAATCCATAAGCGCCGAGCAGGAGTAGTACCAGCGATGACGGGTTGGCCAGCGCGAACAGGTAAGCAATCAGTGAGAGGCCGAGCACGCTCCAGCGTGTTGTGCTGACGACTGCCTTCTCGCTGGCGCCTTTCATCATGGTGGGACCGAGCACATCACGCACCAACACCACAGCAGCGGTATGGGCTAGATTAGCGCCAGTAGACATGGCGGCGGCCAGTGCGCCAGAGAGCATCAAACCGATCACCCAGGGCGAGAAGTTGGCCACGTCCATCACCATGCGTAGGAGCACCGTATCAGAGCGCTCTAAAGGAGAATCGGAGAAGGTCAAGATGCCAGCAAAGCCGATAAACAGCAGCGGCACCAGCAGGTAGGCGTAGAGCGGGTAAAAGACACTGACTTTGCGCAGCGTTTTGCCGCTATCAGCAGAGTAGAACTTCATAAACAGATGCGGCCACATGGCACCGCCGAATGCGCTGACCAGTACCGCGGTGCTGAAGTAGCCCCAGTTCATGCCGGTGGCCCCAGGCATGGTCAGGTATTCAGGCATGGTTAACTGGATCTGGCTGAACATCTCGCCCACGCCGCCGTAGAGGCGCTCAGAGATCGACAGTCCCAGGAACCACGCGATAACTATCATCATGATGCCTTGGAGTAGGTTGGTCCAGCCAATGCCGTTCAGACCACTGCAGAAGACGTAGGCAGCGACTACCAGGAAGGCCAGCAATGCACCTAGCCAGAAGGGAATCAGGCCATCAGTAGCCGCCTGAAACAGTAAGCCAGCACCGGCAATCTGGATAGTAAGGTAGGGCACCAGCGCTAGCACGCCGATCACCCCGGCCAGCATACCCAGCGTTTTGCTTTGGTAGTGATCGGCAATCATATCGCCTTGAGTGAGATAACCCCGTTCACGACCTAATTTGGCTACTCTCGGCCCCATGGCCCAAATAGTGATGGGTATTAGCGACAGGTAAGCCAGAATATAGAAGGCTGGTGCACCGTGCTGGTAGCTCCAGCCCGGTGCACCCAGGAATGCAAAGGCGGAGAAGATTTCGGCACCGAGGATGAAGAACAGGATCACCACGCCCACATGGCGGCCTCCCGCTACATAACCCTCCAAGCTTGAATTTTCCTGACCGCGAGCGCGGAGCCCCACCCATAGCACCAGAACGAGATAGGTTAAGGTGATGCCGACGACAATGATCGAATCATTCATGGCGACCACCTCTGTGGCGAATCACAAAAGCCACCCACATGCCGACAAATAGAATCAGCATCCAGAGGATGTACCAGAAAAATAGAAAGGGCAGCCCAAGCACGGTAGGTTCGATACGATTAGCGATCAGTGCGCCGGGCCAGATCATCGCTAGGGTGCACACGGCAAAGTGCAACCCCGTTAGAAGGTGATAGGTCTTGTTCATAGGGTTTCCTGCTCGCCATGGCGAGTCTTGTTATGAAGTGTTCATTCACTATGAAACAAGGATAGAGATACCAAAAATATAGATTTTAGATGCTAGCCATGTCATATGGGTATGGAAAGCCGGTATGGTCGTAAGTGTTGGTAGTAATGGTGAACTGTCCCTGAATGAGGGTTCTTGAGTATTTGTGAGGTGTTTCAGTCCATGGAGTTTCGCCAACTGGAGTACTTTATTGCCGTGGTAGAGACAGGATCGATTTCTGCCGCTAGCCGCAAAGTGCATGTTGCTCAACCTGCGCTGACACGGCAGATGCGGCTACTGGAAGACGATGTTGGTACACAGCTTCTTGATCGTCACGCTCGTGGTGTTCGATTGACCGTGGCAGGTCGAACGCTTTATAGCGAGGCCACCCGACTCATTGACGATCGTGCAGACATCAAGGCGCGTCTGCTGGCGATGGGCCGTGGCCAAACCGGGAAGCTTAGTCTTGGTGTCACTGTGACGCATCTATGGGTGCCAGAAGTGGCCAAGCTCATGGGCGGCTATCGTGGTCGTTACCCTCATGTGGCACTGGATGTCTTTACGTTACTTTCCGGTCCGCAGTTGGAGAAGCTGAATCAGGGAGGGCTCGATGCAGGTATTATTTATCATGATGACCATACGCCCTCAGGCATTAAGGCCCACCTTTTGCAGCGTGACCATCTGATCCTTGCCGTGCCCGTCAACTCATATTGGGCGCAATCGCCGCCAACACGTCTGGTGGAGCTTGCAGAGACTGAGTTTGTATGGGGATACCGTGGGATCTCGCCGGTCTATTACGATCGAATGGTCGCGCATTTTTCACGTCTAAATTTCGAGCCCCGCGTAGTGCAGTATGGCGCCGATAACATCACCATTCTTAGTATGGTGGCCGCAGGGTTGGGTGTGTCCATTGTACCGGCTGCCAGCTGTAGCCATCCCATGCCCGGTATCTGTTTTATTGAACTGGAGGAGTTAACCACCTGTGATATGCCGCTATGGCTAGCGTGGCGCGCAGGCAATGTATCTCCTGTGCTTAATAATTTTATTCAAATGGCAGTAGATATATTTGAGTAAAATCGGCTGCTCGGACGCCAACAAAAGCAAACCGTTGCGTTTTTCAACACAACAGCTTGGGTGAAGGCTGACAACGGTGTGAGCGGTAGAGGTAGGTGATCTAGCTCAATTTTCTGAGCGATGCAGCAAAAAAACTCATCGGAAATTGCCCAGTTTTCCATGGTTACGTCATTGAAAATGACATAGCCGTATTGTGGGTCGACCTTATATGCACATTACATAAAAGCGATAACTGTTAAACGAGATTTACTCCCCACATTCGAAGTTATCCCAGTACGGAGGGTCTCCGAAATAGCCGTCTAAAAAGTCGATAAAGCACCGTACCTTACTTGCCAATAATTTGCGGTGTGCATAAACAGCATAAAGACCTAAAGGGGCGGGTTCGCACTCAGGGAGAATCACTTTGAGGCTGCCCTTGGCAATCGCCTCGCCGGAAATAAAGGTAGGTTGAATGGCAATGCCAGCCCCCTGAATAGCTGCTTTGATCAACACATCGCCATTATTACTGATTAAGTCTCCCTCTTGATGTCGCCCAGTAGTGGGGAGCCACTCTGTGGCGGGCAATCCCATATCATGCTCCATATAGCTGTAACGCAGATATCGATGTTTTTTCAGTTCACTGGGGCTTTTAGGTGTGCCATGGCGGGCTAAATAGTCAGGCGAGGCGCATATTACCAGCCGCACGGGGGCAATAAACTTAGCGATGAGAGAAGAGCTTTTCAAATGGCCAATGCGTAAAGCGATATCAAACCCCTCCTCTACGATATCCACTTTTCTATCGTTCAACTGTAAGTCAATGCTAACGGCTGGGTGTGCCTGTTGAAACTCAGCAAGCAGTGGCGCTAAGTGCAGTGTCGCGAAGGAAACAGGGGCGCTGATTCGCAAACGACCCCGAGCACCTTCTTGCAAGTCATTGAGCTGACTGTCCATATCGTCAATGTCGTCAAGCACCTGCTGGGCATGCTCAAAGTAACGAATGCCCGCTTCTGTGAGATGCACTTTTCGGGTTGTGCGGTTCAAAAGTCGCACCCCAAGGCGCTCTTCCAACTGAGATACATATTTACTAACGAGTTGAGGCGACATTTCAAGTCGCTCGGCGGCCTGGGTGAAGGTTCCTTCGCTAACTACGTTGACGAAGGCTCTCATGGCATCAATACGATCCATTCGTTTCCCTATCGCTGACGGAAATAAATATTATCAACGTTTTGTTGTTAATAATGCAACATCTTCGACCTTATTGTTTCTTCATGGCGAGAGTAAAGTGCGTTCATCAGTAACGCAAAGCTTGTTAAATAAACGACATTCGCTATTCGAGGAACAACTCATGAAAAACCAATTCGCACACACATTATTTAATTCCACTGGCGGCTATGCGGCCCTGGCTTTAAGACTACCGGTCGGTTTGATATTAGCGGCACACGGTGCACAGAAATTGTTTGGTTGGTTCGGGGGCTACGGCTTGGAAGGCACCGGACAATGGATGGCCAGTATCGGTCTTGAACCCGGTTATACGATGGCGTTACTGGCAGGTAGCACCGAGTTTTTGGGAGGGATCGCTTTATTCCTCGGGCTTTTGACCCGCCCAGCGGCGATTGTTTCAGCCTTCACCATGCTGGTCGCCATTTTAAGTGTCCATTTGGGTAACGGCCTGTTCCTGACTAACAACGGCTACGAATACGCACTTGCTCTTTTCGCCATCACCACTGCGTTAGCGATTCAAGGAGCCGGGCGCTTGTCAGTCGATAGTCTGCTGCAGTCACAGTTCTTTCAGGGTCGAAAATAACTCTTAGCATACCGGTCGCCCCGCCACTATTGACGGGGCTTGTTTTGATGGAAGGAGATTACTATGTTGGTTAACGGAACATGGCAGGAAAACTGGCACCCTATGCAGGCCAAAGATGAAGAGGGGCGGTTTATTCGCCAACTATCGTCGTTTCGCCATTGGATCACACCGGACGGCTCGCCTGGTATCACAGGCAAAGGTGGCTTTAAGGCAGAAAAAGACCGCTATCACCTTTACGTTGCTTATATCTGCCCCTGGGCTTCCCGTACGCTTATGGCGCGTCAGCTGAAAGGCCTAACGAATATGATCAGTGTGACGGTCGTTGACCCCCGGTTATCCGATAATGGCTGGCAGTTTGGCGACTACCCCGGTGCCAATGAAGATAACCTCAATGGCGCTCAGTATTTGCATGAACTGTATTCACGAGCCGACCCAACCTACACCGGGCGAGCAACCGTTCCCGTTTTGTGGGACAAGAAAACACAAACCATTGTCAATAATGAGTCAGCCGATATTCTTCGCATGCTCAACAATGCGTTCGAGGATTTTGGCCAACTAGGATCGAATCTATACCCAGTAGATTTAGCCAACGACATTGATGCGTTGAACGAGGTTATCTATAAAAACCTCAATAACGGTGTCTACCAAGCAGGGTTTGCATCGTCTCAGCAAGCGTACGAAGAGGCATATGGCAAGGTGTTTCTAACCTTGGATGAACTCGAAACACGTTTATCTGATGGACGTTCTTATCTGTTCGGCGAACGGCTAACGGAAACCGATGTTCGGCTATTCGTGACGTTGATCAGGTTTGATGCTGCCTATCACGGGCTATTCAAATGCAATCGAAATACACTTCAAGGCATGCCTTACTTGCACGCTTATATGCAACGAATCTACGCGATTAATGGGATCGCCGACACGGTCAATATTGAGCACATCAAAGCCGGGTATTACTCAATCAAAGCGCTGAACCCCAGCGGTATTGTGCCGGTAGGGCCTGCAGTCATTTAAGTTTAAAAAATTAATGAATAGGGCTATGGCCGCGTTTTGCAACCTTCAGTCTTAAGTAACCATGAGGAAACGATGATGAACACCTCGCCAGATATTTTATTTCTCTCCCACGGCGGCGGGCCTCTGCCGCTATTGGGTGACCCAGCTCACCAAGAGATGGTCGAGTCGCTGAAAGGAATCGCCAACGTCATCAGCAAACCGTCGGCTATTTTAATTATCAGCGCCCACTGGGAAGCGTCTGTCCCCACGATCACGTCAGGGGCCGCTCCAGAGCTGATCTACGACTATGGGGGATTCCCACCCGAAGCCTACCAAATTCAGTACCCCTGCCAGGGGGAACCTGAGTTGGCACACCAGGTGAGCAGGGCGCTTGAAAACGCCGGCATTCCGGCGACACTCGATGCGCAGCGTGGTTTTGATCATGGCGTGTTTGTTCCGCTTAAAATAATGTATCCAGAGGCCGATATTCCCTGTGTACAGCTCTCGTTGGTTAACAACCTTAGCGCTGATACGCACCTTGCCATTGGCCAAGCGCTAACATCTCTGAAACGCGAGAACCTGCTGGTGATCGGCTCAGGTTTTTCATTCCATAACATGCGGGAATTCTTTAGCCCCATTACGCAAGAGAGCCAAGCTAAAAATCAGGCCTTCGAAGAGTGGCTAGTGACTACCTGCTCCAGTCAAGAGATTGATGAAGCAGAGCGCAGTCGTCGCTTGGCTAACTGGGATCATGCACCCTATGCACGTTTCTGCCATCCCCGGGAAGAGCATCTACTGCCCCTGCACGTATGTTATGGCTTAGCTGGCAGGCCAAGTGATGAGCAGTTATCAGCCACTATATTGAACAAGGCATCAGGCATGTTCTATTGGTCACGAAAGAGTGCCACGTAAAACGCGCTGAGAGGAGTCGCTGAGCGTGATTTATTACTCTGAGAACATCTCAAACATAAGCCCCCGCAACCAGCGATTACCAGGGTCTTGATGAAAGCGGCGGTGCCAGAAAAGATTAATCGGAATCTCGGGGAATGCCAGAGGGAGCTCACGAACGGCTAGTCCAAATCGCGCTCGTGTCGCCTCGGCCAGCTTGCTGGTTACCGTCACCACTAAGTCACTACTGCTGACGATATAGGGAACGGCTGCGAAATGTGGCAGTGTTAATCGAACTGGACGCACAACCCCTGCATGCGCAAGCTGCTCTTCGATGATTCCGTGCCCGGTGCCCTGGGCAACCACCACAGCGTGATGCGCTGCGCGAAAATCCTCAATACTAAAATTCCCCTCAGCAAGCTGGTGATCTTCGCGCATCAGGCAAACGTAGCGCTGTACAAACAGTCGTTGCTGGTAAAAACCTGCTCCCAGTTGCGGGATCAGGCCAACTGCCAAGTCTATCTCTCCTTCCTCCATCTCGTGTTTTAGGTCGTTATGGTGGCTGCGCACGGTATTAATTGAAACGCCCGGTGCTTGTTGAGAAAGGTGCTGCAGCAAGCGTGGAAGAAATACGATTTCACCAATGTCAGTCATGTTGATATGAAATGTGCGATCACTCTTTGCGGGGTTGAAATCATCGCATAGGTTCAGCGTGTCGTTCATTCGCGCCAACGCATCCGCAATGCCGGGGTGAAGTCGGCTGGCACGGGGCGTAGGTTGCAGCCCTTGTGACGTGCGCTCGAAAAGTTCGTCCTCCAACAAGTGTCGTAACCGTTTCAGTGCATGGCTCACCGCCGGTTGAGTGATGCCCAAGCGCAGCGCAACCCGCTGCGTATTCTGCTCTTGGTACAACAAGTCAAAAACGACCAGCAGATTAAGGTCAATATTGGCAAGTTTCTCCATCAACTAGCGCCTCGCTGCGTATCCAACAATAGTTGTATGCGGCAGTCAGAGATGTTTTTAAATGATTGATTCATATTGTTATTAGCGCCGTTTATAGTCTGAATGAAGGAGGCTGTGTGGTTGCTGTTAACGCTCCCGAATAGCGTTAGGGGGAGAGCATGACGCTCAACATACAACGATAAGCCCCTGAGCAGAGTGAAATCATGGTAGCTAACAACACAGTAGCAAATACACAACAAAAACGTCTTTCAATTGGCATCGTTGGTGGTGGTATCGGCGGCGTAGCCTTCGCCGTCGCTCTATCTCGCGACAGCCACCTTGATGTACAGCTTTTCGAAGCCGCACCACAGTTCTCTGAAATTGGTGCCGGGGTCTCCTTTGGCCCTAATGCGGTAAAGGCTATTCAGCGGCTGGGCTTGGAAGCTTCCTATCAACGTATTGCCGATTCTTCACCCGCTCCCTTTGAGGATGTTTGGTTTGAATGGCGGCGTGGCAGCGATGATGCTTACTTGACCGCCAGCTTAGCGCCAGGTGTCGGCCAGTCCTCAGTACACCGTGCCGATTTTTTGGAAGCCATTGTCGCCAATCTACCAGAGGGCATCGCTCACTTTGGCAAGCGCTGTGTCGAGGTTAAGCAAGATGCCGATAGCGCCACAGCCTACTTTGATGATGGCACACATTTTACCGGCGATGTGATCATTGGCTTTGATGGAATTAAGTCTGGGGTGCGACGCCATGTCTTACCTCCAGAGCAGTACGGCGAGATTACCCCGTTTTGGAGTGGCACTTACGCCTACCGCGGCATGATCCCGACCGATGAGCTAGAGGCCGCTTTAGAGGCTAAAGGTAGCGAGAAACGCCTAGCACTAGTACCCCAAATGTATCTTGGCAAAGACCGACACATCCTGACGCTTCCGGTTAAGCAGTCGCAACTGATCAATGTTGTCGCTTTTATTACTGACCGCTCTACACCGAACCCTAAACTTGCCGAAGGTGAAGAATGGGTACAAGCCACCAGCCAGAAGGAAATGCTGGAGGTTTTCGAGGGGTGGAGCCCAGCCTGCCAAGCAATCCTTGAATGCATTCCTGAGCCAACGCGTTGGGCGCTGCATGAGTTACCCGAACTTGCCCGTTACCATCGTGACCGTGTGCTGATTGTTGGCGACGCTGCCCATGCATTGGTGCCGCACCAGGGGGCGGGGGCGGGGCAAGCGCTTGAAGATGCCTACGTCCTGGCAAGTCTTCTGACTGATGAGCATTGTGATCGCCACACTGTTAACGATTTCTTAGCCGCTTTTGAGCAGGTGCGTCACGCCCGCACTTGCAGGGTGCAGCAAACGTCCCATGAAGCTGGCGATGTCTATGAATATGCCGGTGAGTATATCGGCGACGACGAAGCCAAGCTGATTGAAAACCTCGAAAACCGATTCGATTGGCTCTGGAACCACGATCCTCACGACGATGTGTTGGCGGCACGCCATAAATTGGCCTTAGACAATTAGCTCTTTATTACTAAGTTTCAGCCGTAAAAGAGGTCGAGTTACCGCCTTGCCTTATTCTTTTGTCGCACAAGATACTCAACGCAGAGCGCTTTGGAGAAAGCGGTTCGTATCTACCAGTGGCGGGCGGGCTTATGGTTTAGAGCTTTCATCTCTCATGATCGTTAGTAGTAGGTGCTGTACATGCCTGAAAGCAGGGTGATGTCCTATTTGTTACGCCACCTAGTTGCAAGTTGCGCGCCATTTAAGTCATTCACCTGTCTTCAACTAATTGATAAATAATATAAAAATAAGCTGTAGGGTTTAGTAAAGGCAGTAGCGACTACATAATGCTATCCACAAGCTAAAAAAATGCAGTTCTAACCACTGGCTGGTGATACCTCCTCGGTATAGCCAAGCACCTAAACAATATTGGTTCCGTCGTGTAACGCCAATCAAACTGATATCCAGTCAAATGATTGCCAGACGCCGGAGCTGCCATGTCAACCGTCATCCAACATATTGAGACGCTGCTAGTCGATTTACCGACCATCCGTCCTCACAAACTTTCCATGACCACCATGGCCTGCCAAACCATGGTTATTGTGCGTATGCGCCACTCCGATGGTATCGAAGGGCTGGGCGAGGGCACTACCATTGGTGGATTGGCTTACGGCCCGGAAAGCCCGGAGAGCATTAAGCGCAATATTGATACCTACCTGACACCGCTGCTGATTGGTCAGCCATCTAACAATGTTCATCAGCTGCGCGCCCGGCTTAACCGTCATACTCGCGGCAATATGATCGCCAAGTCTGCGCTAGAGACAGCGCTATTAGATGCTCAGGGTAAGCGCCTGGGGTTGAGTGTCGCCGAACTGCTCGGCGGCACACGCCAAGAACATTTACCGGTGCTTTGGACCCTCGCAAGCGGCGATACCGCCAAGGATATCGATGAAGCGCTGCTGCGTTTAGAGCAACGTCGCCATTGCGACTTCAAGTTAAAAATTGGTGCTAACCCGGTGGATCAGGATGTACGCCATGTAGCGGCGATAAAAGAAGCCTTAGGTGATCGTGCCAGTGTTCGCGTTGATGTTAATCAGGCGTGGGATGAATCGACTGCGGTGAGGGGTATTCAAGCGTTGCAGGATGCCGGTATTGAGTTAATCGAGCAGCCCATTGCTGCCCGTGAACATGCCGGTTTAGTTCGCTTGGCTAACCGCTTCAACGTGCCAATGCTGGCTGACGAGGCCGTTCAGGATGCCCGCGATGGTCTTGATCTTATCTGTAGTGGCTTTAGTGGTGCCTTCGCCCTGAAGATTGCCAAATCCGGCGGTATTCACGGCGTGTTGGAACTGGCTCATGTGGCGCAAGCGGCCGGGGTTGGCCTCTATGGCGGCACACTGCTAGAGGGCACCATTGGTACCGCTGCCTCTTTACACGCCTGGGCGACGCTGCCCGAAATGGCCTGGGGCACGGAAATGTTCGGCCCGCTGCTGCTGAAAGATGACATCGTCGTTGAGCCCCTCAACTACACCGAGTTTGGCGTTGAAGTGCCCCAAGGCGCTGGACTGGGCATCACCTTAGATGAAGATAAGTTGGCGCATTATTCACGTAAGTAAAAGTCACGTAAATAAAGCCATCGTTTGCGTTCGCCCGTCATGCAAGAGGAGAGTTGTATGCTGTTTCAAGTAGAGATGACCGTTAAGTTGCCGACCGATATGCCCACAGAGCAAGCGGCGAAGATTAAGGCGACTGAAAAGGCGTATTCCCAAGACCTGCAGCGCCAGGGCAAATGGCGTCACTTGTGGCGGGTAGCGGGTAGCTACTCAAACGTCAGTATTTTTGACGTAGAAGATAACGCCGAGCTGCAAGAACTCGTCAGTAACCTGCCGCTATTTCCCTATATGGAGATTACCGTCAAGCCACTCTGTCGCCACCCCTCTTCGGTACGGGACGACGACAGCTAATCGCCTATAGAACACGCCAGTTCTTTTTATAAAACAATATCCTATAAAAATAGAGGTTTCACCATGACCGTGAAGATATTTGACACCCCCGACGTCCAAGCGTTTGTCAAAACCGTTGCCGGCTTTGATAAAACCGGCGGCAATGACCGCGCCAAGCAAATTGTCCATCGCTTAGTCGGCGACCTATTCAAGCTGATTGACGACTTCGATGTCACGGAAGAAGAGTACTGGGCGGGCGTTAACCTGCTCAATGCGCTGGGTAGCCAGACCCAGTTCGGCTTGTTGTCCCCGGGGCTGGGTTTTGACCACTTCCTCGACATGCGCCAAGACGCTATTGATGCCGAAGCCAAGCGCACCGGCGGCACCCCGCGCACCATCGAAGGCCCCCTCTACGTGGCCGGTGCCCCCGAGGCGGAAGGCTTTGCCCGCCTGGACGACGAAGCGACCGAGGGCGAGACCATGTGGCTGACCGGCCAGGTGCGCGATGTGAATGGCACCCCGATTGCCGGTGCCAAGGTCGAGATCTGGCACGCCAACTCCCAGGGCGGCTACTCGTTCTTTGACCCCTCACAATCCGAGTACAACCTGCGCCGCACGATCTACGCGGACAGCGACGGCCGCTACACCGCGCGCAGCATTATCCCCTCCGGCTACGGCGTACCCGAAGGCGCCCCCACCGATGTGGTGCTCAAGTCACTGGGCCGTCACGGCGAGCGTCCGGCGCATATCCACTACTTTGTCTCCGCACCGGGCCATCAGCACCTGACCACACAGATCAACCTGGCGGGCGACCCCTACACCTATGACGACTTCGCCTTCGCGACACGGGAAGAGCTGGTGGTGCCCGCCGAGCGTATTGACGACCCGGCCGAGATCGCCAAGCGCGACCTGGATGGCCCCTTCTCCCACGTGGTGTTCGATGTGGAGCTGGCCCAAACCGACGCCGCCGAACTGCAGGTACGTCACGCCCGCCCGCGGGCTAAAGAAGACGACCAGGATCTGGCCAGCCAGCTCGCCGGTACCGCCAAGGTATAACCCTCATGCCTTGAGCAATGCGGGCCTTCCCCTTGGCCCGCCTTAGCAAGACATAACAGCGCGACATCATCAATACGAGGAGAGAGATCATGACGACGCAGCTTGATCAGCTCGAAGCCCGCGTGCGCGGCGCTGTCCAAGATGAGCCCGATAACGGCATCTTCCGCTGCCACCGCAGCATGTTCACCGACCCCGCTTTTTTTGAGCTTGAGCTCAAGCACATCTTCGAAGGCAACTGGCTGTTCCTGGCCCACGAGAGCCAGGTCGCGGAACCCGGTGACTACATGACCGTCACCATGGGCCGCCAGCCAGTGATTATCACCCGCGACAAGCAGGGCGAACTGCACGGCCTGATTAACGCCTGCGCCCACCGTGGTGCCACCCTATGCCGCCGCAAGCGCGGCAACAAAGGCACCTTCACCTGCCCGTTCCACGGCTGGACGTTCAAAAACGACGGCCAACTGCTCAAAGCCAAGAACGAGAAGAACGGCGCCTACCCTGAGCAGTTCAAACAGGATGGTTCCCACAACCTCAAGCGCCTACCGCGCTTTGAAAACTACAA